>OHEU01000066.1_pt1 | contig 64965 bp, 58 predicted proteins | sample 1567341 | NCBI WGS metagenome assembly OHEU01 (sample SAMEA3879524, study PRJEB24766) | human gut metagenome | biome: human-associated habitat; feature: feces | place: USA | collected 1985/1987 | reverse complement strand
AAGTAGAGGCGGTCACACATATCATAGTCGGTAGATACCGTTTCGGGATTGTAGTTAATCATCACCGAACGGAAACCTTCTTTACGGATGGTGTTCAACGCCTGCACACCGCACCAGTCGAACTCGACGGACGACCCGATACGATAGGCACCCGAACCCCAAACCACAATACTGCGCTTATCGTGTTCGTAATGAATGTCATGGGCTATACCGCTATAAGTCATGTACAAATAGTTCGTCTGCGCCGGATACTCGGCAGCCAACGTGTCTATTTGCTTCACAACCGGTACGATACCTGCGGACAAGCGGCGACGGCGTACTATCAGCGAAGCCTCTTCGATGTCCATTTCCTCTTCCATACCCAAGGCACGGGCTATCTGGAAATCCGTAAAGCCTTGCACCTTCGCCTGGCGCAGCAAGTCATTGTCCATCACATTGATGCTTTTACAGGCATGCAAAGCCTTGGACGTATCCTTGATGTTCTGCAGTTTTTGCAGGAACCACTTGTCTATCTTCGTCAGTTCATGAATCCGGTCTATCGTATAACCTTGCTGCATGGCCTTGGAGATGATAAAGATACGCTTGTCGGTCGGCTCGTGCAGGGCGGCATCGATGTCGTCGATTTGCAGTTCCTTGTTCTCCACAAAACCATGCATCCCCTGACCTATCATGCGCAAGCCCTTCTGGATAGCCTCTTCAAAGTTTCGACCAATAGCCATTACCTCGCCCACCGATTTCATTGATGAGCCGAGTTCCTTGTCAACACCGCGGAATTTAGAGAGGTCCCAACGAGGAATTTTACAAACCACATAATCGAGAGCTGGTTCGAAGAATGCGCTGGTGGTCTTTGTTACCGAGTTTTTCAGTTCAAACAAGCCATAACCCATACCCAACTTAGCAGCAACAAAAGCCAAAGGATAGCCAGTAGCTTTCGATGCCAAAGCTGACGAACGGCTCAAACGAGCGTTCACCTCAATCACGCGATAGTCTTCGCTCATGGGGTCAAAAGCATACTGCACGTTACACTCGCCCACGATACCGATGTGGCGAATAATCTTGATTGACAGTGCACGCAGCTTATGATACTCGCTATTGGTCAATGTTTGCGAGGGAGCGATAACAATACTTTCGCCCGTATGGATACCCAGCGGGTCGAAGTTTTCCATGTTACAAACTGTGATACAGTTGTCGTAACGGTCGCGCACCACCTCATATTCAATCTCTTTCCATCCCTTCAAGCTCTTTTCAACGAGCACCTGTGGTGAGAATGAGAATGCCTTTTCAGCCAGTTTGTTCAGTTCTTCTTCATTGTCGCAGAAGCCACTACCCAAGCCTCCCAGTGCATAGGCAGCACGAAGGATAACGGGATATCCCAATTCGGCGGCCGCCTTACGAGCCTGTTCTATCGTTTCGCAAGCTTCGCTCTTAATGGTTTTTACGTCAATCTCGTTCAGTTTTTCAACGAACAGCTCACGGTCTTCAGTGTCCATGATAGCCTGAACAGGTGTGCCAAGCACCTTCACGTTATATTTCTCAAGAACGCCTGTTTGATAGAGTTCTACGCCACAGTTAAGCGCTGTCTGTCCGCCAAAGGCGAGCAATATACCGTCTGGTCTTTCCTTTTCGATGACACGCTCAACGAAATAAGGCTGTACAGGCAAGAAATATATTTGGTCGGCCACACCTTCTGAGGTCTGTACGGTAGCGATATTCGGATTTATGAGCACCGTTTTCACGCCTTCTTCGCGCAAAGCCTTCAATGCTTGCGAACCAGAGTAGTCAAACTCGCCTGCCTCACCAATTTTGAGAGCGCCCGAACCGAGCAGCAGTACTTTCTTTATATTATCGTCTTTCATTACTAATTCTTTATATAAAAAGTTTCAACGAATATGTCTCAATAGTTTGAATGAATATGTTTATCGACAAACTGTTATTTCAGTGTCTCTACAAATTTGTCAAACATAAATTCAGTATCGACAGGTCCTGAGCAAGCCTCGGGGTGGAACTGACTTGAGAACCAAGGCTTTGTTTTGTGACGTATACCCTCATTTGAGCCATCGTTCATGTTTACGAACATCTCTTCCCAGTCGGCACCCAAGGTTTTAGCATCTACGGCATATCCGTGGTTCTGGCTTGTTACAAAGCAGCGGTTGGTGCCCACCATGCGCACAGGTTGATTGTGCGAGCGGTGTCCGTATTTCAGTTTGTAGATTTGTGCACCACCAGCCTTTGCCAGCAGTTGGTTACCCATACATATACCACAGATAGGCTTGTCAGACAGGCTCATCTGTTTACGAATAATGTTTACAGCCTCCTCGCACATATCGGGGTCGCCAGGTCCATTACCCAAGAACAATCCGTCAAACTCGAGGTTGGTATAATCATAATTCCAGGGCACACGTATAACCTCTACCCCACGCTTTATCAAGCAGCGAATGATGTTGGCCTTTACACCACAGTCAACGAGTACCACTTTTTTTCCAGCGCCTTCGTTATAACGAATAATTTCCTTGCAGCTCACCTGATCAACAAAGTTTACGCCTTCGTAATTTGCTACAGGAATATTATCGGGTTCATCATCAAAGATAATTTTACCCATCATGACGCCATGTTCACGCAATACCTTGGTAAGCTGTCGTGTGTCGATACCAGTAATACCAGGCACATGTTCACGCTTAAGCCAATCGGCCAAACTCTCAACAGCATTCCAATGGTTAAATTTCTCACTATAGTCAGACACTATGATAGCTGAAGCATAGATTTTGTCACTCTCCATGAAGGTAGGCAATCCGTTCTCCTCGATTGAGAATGCAGGCACACCATAATTACCTACCAAGGGGTAGGTCAATGTCATGAGCTGCCCTGCATACGAGGGGTCGGTAAGCGACTCGGGATAACCCATCATGGCAGTATTAAAAACCACCTCACCGGCCACTGGTGCATCATAGCCGAAAGACTGTCCGTGGAACTTAGTTCCGTCTTCTAATACTAATGTTACGTTTCTCATTATATGTTTCACTATAACTATTCAATGAATTATATCTATTTTTCTTAATGGTTGTATGCCTTTTCAACATAGTTGACAAAAGCCTGATTGCACAACCGAGTACCACCTGGCGTAGGATATTTGCCTGTGAAATACCAGTCGCCCTTATGGTTTGGTATGGCTGTATGCAGTCCGTCGATTGACTGGAACACTATCTCGATGGGTGTTTCGACCTCTTCGGGTCGAAGCATCTCAACGATTTTTCGATTTATTTCTTCTACTGTGAACGGTTTATATACATCGCGTACACAGTTGCGCATATCGACCTCATTGCGTTCCAGTTCCTGTTTGCAGGCCTTGTATGTATTTTCAATTACATCGAACATTTTGCGTTCGGCCAACAGTTGCATGGTAGCGCGGAATGCACAAAACTCTTCAAGACGTGGCATATCAATGCCATAATAGTCGGGGTAACGTATCTGCGGAGCACTGCTCACCACCACAATTTTCTTTGGTTGCATACGGTTAAGGATGCGTAAGATGCTTTCCTTTAAGGTAGTGCCACGCACAATGCTGTCATCAATTACCACCACATTATCAACATGCGCTCTTACACTTTCATAAGTGATATCATACACATGCGATGCCAAATCGTTACGCGTATTGCCTTCAGTGATAAAGGTGCGCAGCTTGATATCTTTCCACGTCACCTTCTCTGAACGTATATTATTGTCAAGAATGGCATGCAGTTCGGCCTCAGTAGGAGCATGTCCCAATGCCATTATTTGTTGTATTTTACGCTTATGATTATATTTTGCAAAGCCATTAAGCAAGCCATAGAAGGCCACCTCGGCCGTATTAGGGATAAATGAGAACACGGTGTGTTCAACATCATTATCAACAGCTTTCAGCACAGGCTGCACCAGCTGCTCACCCAACAGTTTTCTTTCACGATAGATATCGCGGTCGTTGCCACGACTGAAGTAGATACGTTCAAACGAACACGCAGCATTGCCTCGGGCCTCAAGAATTTTTTCAATACTGAAGTCGCCATTGCGTTTCACCAACACGGCATGTCCTGGTTGCAGTTCTTCTATATCTTCACACTGCAGTCCGAACGTTGTTTGAAGCACGGGGCGTTCGCTAGCCACCGCCACTATTTCGTCGTTCTTATAATAAAAGGCGGGACGTATGCCCCAAGGGTCGCGCATTGAAAACATCTCGCCACTGCCTGTAATACCGCAAACCACATATCCTCCATCAAAGTCTTGCATTGAGGTTTTCAGTACATTCGACATGAGCACATGGTCGTTAATATACTCGGTAACATCTGTCGAGGTTAACCCTTTTTGTTGTGCCTCAACAAAGTTGCGTTCTACCTCACGATCAAGGCGATGCCCCATCAGCTCCAGCATAATATAGCTATCGCTATAAATGCGTGGACACTGTCCTTGCTCTGTCAGTTTTTCAAAGATCTGACCAATATTGGTCATATTAAAATTGCCACACAAGCACAAGTTCTTAGCCTGCCAATTGTTTCGGCGCAAGAAAGGGTGCACATAGGCTAATCCCGACTTGCCTGTGGTTGAATAACGAAGATGCCCCATATACAGTTCACCAGCGAAAGGCAATTCTTCTTTTGCAAGATGTGCATCGGCCAATTGTTCGGCAGATAAGTGAAGATAATTGCGTTGAACACGTTCGAAGATTTCAGTGATTGCTTCTTTACCTTCGGCCTTTTCTCGGAACATATACTCGTGTCCGGGTTTATAGTCGAGCTTTACACAAGCCATGCCAGCCCCCTCTTGTCCACGGTTATGTTGCTTCTCCATCATAAGATAGAGTTTGTTGAGTCCGAACATCCAGGTGCCATACTTTTCCTGGTAATAGCTCAGTGGTTTTAGCAGTCGTATCATTGCCACACCACATTCATGTTTCAACGGTTCCACTTTACTTAAATGCTAATAATAGTTACACTTCAAACAATCTTTAACCTACCAGTTGCTGTGCCGTGTAAAATATTTATATTTGTTGTGTGTGTTTAAAGGCACAGCAAGCATCGTCACTGGCAAAACGGGGGTGTGAGGTAAAATAAAAGCGTCAAGCCTAAAGCCCAACGCCTTATATTTAGTTTCTAACAATATTAACGACAAGAGCCGCCACTGAAGTGAGGATGCTGACAAACGAGAACCACAATGTAGTAGATTGGCCGATAGCCGAGTTCTTCGCCTTCGTACCGTTAGGTTCTACATACACCAAATCGTTTTGTTGCAGATAATAGTAAGGAGAATTGATGAGGTTAGCATCGTTCAAATTGATACGATGTTGATGTTTCTCACCAGCGGCATCTTCACGAATAAGAAGCACATTATCACGTTTACCATAAATAGTAAGATCTCCCGCCTGGGCCAAAGCCTCAAGGATGCTCATCTTCTCAGAGTTGACTGGAACGACGCCAGGCGAAGCCACTTCGCCTAACACGGTAACGCGGTAGCTAGCCATTTTCACGGTTACAACGGGGTTTTCTGTAGCCGAGAGGTATGGCATTATCTTGTTGCGAATATCATTTTCACATTGTGTCTTTGTTAAACCACCCACATGGATGCGTCCTACAACAGGAAACTGTATGTTTCCATCATTATCAACGAGATACTGCTGCAACGACCCAGAGCCAGATGCGACCTGTCCGCTTGCGGTAAGCGGTGTTTGAACAACAAGGTTGAATGGGAGTGATACTTGCGGATCGGTGGTATTTACGGTAATGGTAAGAATGTCTTTTGGCATAATCTTAGCATCATACAATCCGCGCGAAGTAGCGAGGCTCAGTGTATCGATGTTTTGAAAATAAGCCACTTTTTTTGACGAGCCACAACTCCCCAACAGCAAGACCAGCACCAAAGCGATGATGGATAAAACGTTCTTTTTCATATCAATATACAACATGTTGTTTTGTTCAGTATTTCAATTTATATACATACGTGTAGCTAACGCGTGCATATAACAGAGAGGCAAGCAGAGTGCCACAATCCTTCGTGCAAAGATATTACTATTTTTTTAAACCCGCAAACTTTTACTTATTATTTTTCCATCATCACTGCATTTCATTTTAATTATATCATCATTATTATCTTATATATATTTTTCACCGATTATAAAGCGTTGCTTTCAAGAAAAATTTTTAATTTTGCAAAATGAACTTCTATAGTAAATACAACCCGTCTACTAAACGTGTGCTGCTTATTTATACAGGCGGCACTATTGGTATGGGCCGTAACCCCAAGACTGGCACCTTGGAACCCTTAGACTTTGACCATTTGGTTAAGAATGTTCACGAGTTTTCATACCTTAACACACAGATAGATACTTATCAGTTTAACCAACCTATCGACTCGAGCGATATGACGCCTCGTTTTTGGGCTCAACTGGTGCGTATTATAAGCAAGCGTTACGACGACTACGACGGCTTTGTCATCCTGCATGGTACCGACACGATGGCCTACACAGCCTCTGCCCTATCGTTCATGCTTGAAAATCTGACCAAGCCCGTCATCCTCACTGGTAGCCAGTTGCCTATTGGGTTACCTCGTACCGATGGAAAAGAAAACCTCATTACCAGTATCGAATTGGCTTCGGCTTACAATGAAATGGGTCGTGCCAATGTGCCAGAGGTTTGTATCTACTTTAACGGCCGACTCTTGCGCGGAAACCGAAGCACGAAACAGAACGCTGAAGGCTTCGATGCCTTTGAGTCGTCTAATTATCCTCACCTATGCGAAGCTGGCGTGAGTTTTCATTACAACTATCACGATATTTTAAAACCCGACTTCACGCGGCCGATGGTTCCACATACAGCGCTCGACCCCAATGTTGTAATTTTTTCCTTATTCCCTGGTATTCAGGAAAGCATTGTGCGCCACGTACTAGAAGCCCCAGAACTGCGAGGCATTGTTATGCGAAGTTACGGTAGTGGCAACGCCCCGCAACAACCTTGGTTGTTACGTTTATTGAAAGATGCCACCTACCGTGGTGTTACAATTGTAAACATAAGCCAATGTATAGCAGGACGCGTTGAGATGGGACGCTACGACACAGGTTACCAGCTGAAGAGCGCCGGCGTGGTGAGTGGCTACGACAGTACGGTAGAAAGTGCCGTTACCAAGCTCATGTACCTACAGGCACGTTTTAACGATTGCCACGTGATACGTAGCTATATGAGCCGCTCGATATGCGGCGAGATAAACGAATAACAACAAAATGGCTTGAACACACAGTATATAACAAGGGCTTGCCGCTTATTAGACAAAGCACACCCTATTATATAAAACACAAAGAAGGCAAACCTCTTCACAATACTTCTTTTATATTGCGAAGACGTTTGCCTTCTTTTTATACCTTATTTATATTACAAATCTTACTTAGCGTAGGCTACCGAACGTGTTTCACGAATAACGGTAATCTTCACCTGACCAGGATAGGTCATCTCAGTTTGAATTTTGTTAGCAATTTCGCCCGACAGTGCTTCTGTTTCCTTATCGTCCATCTTGTCGGCACCAACAATAACGCGCAGCTCGCGACCAGCCTGAATAGCGTATGTCTTGGTTACACCAGGATAGCTCATAGCAATAGCCTCGAGGTCGTTCAAACGCTTGATATAAGCCTCAACAATCTCACGACGTGCACCCGGACGCGCACCTGAAATAGCATCGCACACCTGAACGATAGGAGCCAGCAGCGTGTTCATCTCAACCTCATCGTGGTGAGCGCCAATAGCATTTACAATATCGGGTTTCTCCTTATATTTCTCGGCTATCTTGGCACCATACAATGCGTGAGGCAATTCGCTTTCCTCATCAGGCACCTTACCTATATCGTGCAGCAAGCCTGCACGCTTAGCTTTCTTCGGGTTCAAGCCCAACTCGGCAGCCATCACAGCACACAGGTTTGCGGTTTCGCGAGCATGCTGCAACAGGTTCTGACCGTATGAAGAACGATACTTCATCTTTCCTACAATACGTATCAGTTCAGGATGCAAGCCATGAATGCCAAGGTCGATAGCAGTGCGCTTACCTGTTTCGATAATTTCGTTTTCAAGTTGCTTTTTAACCTTGGCTACCACCTCTTCAATACGTGCAGGGTGGATACGGCCGTCGGCTACGAGCTGATGAAGAGCCAAACGACATACCTCACGACGAACGGGGTCGAAAGCTGAAATAACGATAGCCTCAGGCGTATCGTCAACAACAATCTCAACACCTGTAGCGGCCTCAAGGGCACGAATGTTACGTCCCTCACGACCAATGATGCGGCCTTTCACCTCGTCGTTCTCAATATGGAACACACTTACCGAGTTTTCGATAGCGGTTTCAGTAGCAACGCGCTGAATGGTTTGTATCACGATTTTCTTAGCTTGAGCATTGGCATTAAGCTTAGCCTCATCCATGATCTCGTTTACATAGCTGGCAGCATCCATACGGGCCTCGTCTTTCAAGCTATTCACCAAACGGTTCTTGGCCTCTTCAGCACTCAAGCCCGACAGTTCTTCCAGTTTTTCACGCTCTTTGCTCTGCATCTTATCAAGTTCTTCTTGCTTCAATGCTAGCATCTTCTTCTCGTTTTCAATGCGCTGCTGGCTCTGGTCAACCTCTTGTTTGCGACGTCCCAGTTCCTCTTGGCGCTGGTTCAACGAAATTTCGCGCTGTTTCAAACGGTTTTCGCTCTGCTGGATTTTCTGGTTACGGCTTTGCACCTCCTTCTCCAGCTCCGACTTTTTGTTCAAGAATTTCTCCTTTACTTCAAGAAGTTTCTTTTCTTTCACCACTTCCGCTTCTTTTTTTGCGGTATCAATCATCTCATTATATTTCCCTTTAAGGATATATCGGAAAATAGAATAGCCACCTACGCCACCTACGACCAGTGCGACTATTGCGGTAATTATGATTTCCATACGTTAATATATAATTATGTTTTATTTATTTTCATCTATCTTGTCATCGAGCGCGTCCTCAATCTCACGCGTCAAGTCAGACATAATTTTATCGTAAGGCTGAGTATCGTTACGCTGCATCTCACGTTCGTGACGCAAGGCGATATCAATCATTGCCATATACAACAATTCTTTATCCGACTTTTTATCTTTATAATAAGCAGCATATGAATTGATAGTATCGGTAATAAGGATAGCGGCATTGCGATACAGAGCTTCGTCAGAGCGCAACACATTGACGGCCATCTCAGTATCATAAACATGCAATCTGATAAGCAGTTTATCGTTATTGGTGTCAGCCATAATACTCTCTCTCCTTCTACGTTAATTATTTCTCACTCAACATCGTGATACATTTGTTCACGTCGCGAATAAGTTTTGCTACACGCTTTTGAGCTGTTTCCATATCTCCATCCGTAATTTCAAGCATCTTTGTTAGTTTAAGGTTGTCATACTCGGCTTGCCATAGCTCCAATTCGGCTTTCAAGTCGGCAATCTCAGCATCACGTTTCATCACCTCTTTACGCAAAGACGCGTTTTCCTTCTTCAGAGCATTATACTGAAGTAACATTTGGCGCACGCGCGTTGCAAAGGTGTTGATTATTTTATCGTGTACTGTACCCATTACTGTTATTATGCTTTTATTACATCATCGATCTGGTATATCAGCCTTTATTATTTCTTTTGCTCATCATCAGCAGGCTTTGGCTCTTTTTTGGCAAGCATCACCACCTGATAAACAAACTGTGTAACCCACTGTTGAGAGAAGCCCAGACGTTTATTATACTGACGAATTGCCACAACGGCCTTCATAACGGCCACATCTTTGTAGTCGTTCTTATTGAAGATCTCGTTCACCGTTTTCTCTGTCATTGCATACAATGCCTTGCGGAAGATAGAGGGCAGACGCAACTTAAACTTCATCAAGTTGCCCATCAGCATCATCAAGTCTTGGGTAAAGCCCTGAAACTGTATCATATAAGTTTGCACATCTTGCATCTTATGACAGTTTTTGCGCAAGCTTTGATCAATCTCCTTGAAGAAGATATCATCAGTTCCATACAATTGTTTCATCATTTTACGACAATGTGCCTTCTCACCTAATCCCAGTTTGTTATTAACGGTAGGCACATGCAACGTAGCCTTGAAAGTACGCAAGTCGGGCAACATGGCCAAATTGGTAATACCCAAATTGGCTGCCATCGAAGCCTGGAAATACACACGAACCAAGGTCATATAGTCTTCCATGCCGCCCACTCGGCTATTTTCGTTTTTCTTAGAAAAAATCTTTGTTAAAAATCCCATTTTAATTTAAGTTATTAAGCAATGCACAACACATGCACACTCTATTGTGCAAAATTAATAATTAAAATCCAAATGACCTAAAAAATCAAAAGAAAATAAGTTGTACGTTAATGCTTTTATAGCGCATGATAGCACATTCTGTACACAGCTTTAGCAATCTAATTTGCAAATAACTAAAAACATTCGCCTTAAGATAAAACAAAAAGCACGCTGTATATGGTTAAATTTTGTTTCATTTGTTAACGCGACACCTTCGAGTAACACGCGCAAACTAGCAGTTAATTATTGTATCTTTTTGTATTCATACTTTAAATATCATCGTTTTTTGTCATTTTTCGCTTTAAAATCGTTTGCAAAAGCATGGGTTTCAGGTTGTGAAATGCAGCATATCACGCCCTAAAACCCATGCTTTCACCTTGTGAAATGCAGCATATCACAAGTTTTAAAGCGCAGAAGGGTATCAAAAAACCATTGTTCGTCAAGTCAAAAATCCATAAAGCATTAACCATCAACGAATTAAACACACACGACTCCTAGCCCGATTTTCAGCCCAATTTCAGCCCAACGCCAATTATTTTTTGTAAGGAGAGGCTTCTAGAGGTATTAGAATTTTAACACAACAACAGTATATTAGCACAGTTTGTTAATATTTCTAAATTCACATAACCTTAATCATACGTTATAACACGAATATATCACAACATCACAAAACGCAGAAACTGCAGCAACTTCATACTTTTTGTATAAATTTAGAGCCAAACTTCAAAATATATCATATTAAAACTTTTTATATCTAAACTATTTTTTGTAATTTTGCGCACATATTGAACGCAAAAACACGCCACTGCAAAACATCCGCAAAATTTTCAGTGCAACGAGTTTTACAGAGAGAAGATAAAAACTAAAGTTTTACACTTATCGAAAAGGAATGAAAGGTATAGTTTTAGCCGGAGGTTCAGGCACACGTCTCTATCCCATAACGAAAGGCATCAGCAAACAGCTGATACCCATTTTCGACAAACCCATGATTTACTATCCATTGTCAGTACTGATGTTGGCAGGTATCAAAGACGTGCTTGTCATCTCTACGCCCTACGACCTACCAGGCTTCAAACGCCTTTTGGGAGATGGCACTGATCTGGGTATGAACATACAATATGCCGAGCAGCCATCGCCCGATGGACTAGCACAAGCCTTCATCATAGGCGAAGAATTTATTGGCGACGACTGTGCTTGTCTTGTATTGGGCGACAACATTTTCTACGGTGCGGGGCTAACGGCAATGCTAAAAGACAGCGTGAAAAAGGCCGAAGAAGAACAGAAAGCAACCGTGTTTGGTTATTATGTTAACGACCCTGAGCGCTATGGAGTGGCCGAATTTGATACTGAAGGCAATTGCCTAAGCATTGAAGAAAAGCCTGAACACCCCAAGAGCAACTATGCTGTGGTAGGCCTCTATTTCTACCCTAACGATGTAGTTGAAGTTGCAAAAAACATCAAGCCCAGCGCACGTGGCGAGTTAGAAATCACCACGGTAAATCAAGAGTTTCTTGAAAGAAAGCAGCTCACCGTTAAGACCTTACAACGTGGCTTTGCATGGCTCGACACGGGCACACACGACAGTCTGTCAGAGGCAAGCACCTTTATTGAGGTAATTGAAAAACGACAAGGACTAAAAGTGGCTTGTTTGGAAGAAATTGCTTACAAGCAAGGGTGGATTAGTCGTGAGCAACTGATAAAAGCAGCCACACCTATGGCCAAGAATGGCTATGGACAATATCTGCTTCGTTTGGCAGAAGACAAAAAACAATAAGAAAAAAATAATAGAAATAACATAACATGGAAGAAAACAAGAATTTGCAAACCAGCCCCGTACAGGCTGAGCAGCCCGAGAAATCGGCTTTCGACTTCCAAACCATCTACACCATGCTCGTTCTGAACTGGAAGTGGTTTGTGCTGTCGGTAATACTATGTCTTGGCTGCGGTGCTATCTACCTGCGCTACAAAACACCTACATTCCAAGCGCAAGCTAAGATGCTTATCAAAGATGACGAATCAAACAACCGCGCTACAGGCAAGAGCGCACTGCTCACAGCCAGCAACTTGGGCATTATGACCAACTCGGCGGGTATTGACAATGAGATGGAAATTCTCACCTCACTGTCTATCGCTCAGCAAGCAGTGCGCGACTTGAAACTGTATACCACCTACAAGGCGAAAGGTAAAATCAAAGACCAGCTGATGTATAAAACAGAGCCCATCTTTGTTGACCTCGACCCAGGACACCTTGAGAAGCTGATTTACCCCATCAAGTTGGTCATCACACGCGATGGCAACGAGTATAAGGTGAAAGGCCAATATACGGCTTCGGCTTTTGAAGAGACCGAGAAAACAGTATACGAAATTGAAAAGACACTCAACGGACTGCCCGCTCGTATCAGCACACGCGTAGGCACCCTCACCTTGAACGCCAACTCGCAAGTTGCTCCCATGGCCGATGGCGCCACTATCAAGGTAACAATTGTGGCACCTAAATATATGGCTATGAAGTATGTAAAGGCGCTGTCAGTAAGTCCTACTTCAAAAACAACCACCATTGCACAGATGGTGCTGACTGATGAAATTCCGCAACGTGCGGTCGACTATCTGCGCCAGCTCACCGTATGCTACAACCGTCAGGCTAACGAAGATAAGAACGAAATTGCCGTTCGCACCGAAGAGTTTATCAACGGACGTTTGGAGAAAATCAACGCTGAGTTGGGTAGCACTGAAGGCTCGCTTGAGGCTTACAAGAAACGCAACAACATGGTTGAGCTGAAGATGAACGCAGCACAGGCTGTTCAAAACCAAGACATCTTCAGCCAAAAACTGGCCGAGGCTAACACCCAGGTAGCCCTGTTGCAGAGCATTTCTCAATACATGAACGACCCCGCCAACCAGTATCAGACATTGCCCTCAAACGTAGGCTTGACTGATCAGTCGGCTACACAGCTCATCAACAAATATAACGACATCGTGCTTACACGTAACCGTTTGTTACGCAGCGCCAGCGAGTCGAGCCCCACGGTAACACCGCTCACTGCACAACTCGACGACCTGTCGGCCAGTATTCGTCGTGCCATTGCACAGGCACAGAAGAATATGGCAACACAGCGCCAGTCAGTGGCCGAGCAATACAGCAAATACGTAGGTCAAACAAGCGCCACACCTGAACAAGAGCGCATCTTGACACAGATTGGACGTCAACAAGACGTGAAGTCGGGGCTGTACTTGATGCTACTGCAGAAACGTGAGGAGAACTCTATCTCACTGGCTGCCACTGCTGACAAAGGCAAGCTGATTGACGACCCACAGTATTCGGGTAAGGTAAGCCCTCGTGGTTCTATCATCATGTTGCTGGCTCTGGTGCTGGGATTCTTGATACCTGGGGGTATTCTCTATATCATCAACTTCTTGAAATTCCGTATCGAAGGTCACGACGATGTTGAGAAGCTCACCAAGTTGCCTATCCTTGCCGACATTGCAGTAGCTGGCGAAGGTACAAAGACCAAGGGCGACATTGTGGTGCACGAGAACAAAAACAATCAGATGGAAGAGGTATTCCGCTCGTTGCGTACCAACTTGCAGTTTATCATGAGCAAGGACCAAAAGGTTATTCTCTTCACATCAAGCCTCTCAGGCGAAGGCAAGACATTTACTGCAGCCAACCTTGCTGTGAGCTTCGCGTTGCTCGACAAGAAGGTAGTATTGGTAGGTCTCGACATTCGTAAACCGCGTTTGGCCGAACTGTTCGAGATTAAAGACCATCACCACGGCATCACTAACCTGCTGTCAATGGCTAATCCTACGGCTGAAGATGTAGAAAAGCAAATTCTTAATTCAAACGTAAACGATAACCTCGACATATTGATGGCTGGTCCTATCCCGCCCAACCCCACTGAGCTGATTGCTCGTCCCACACTGGAGATGGTTATCGATACGCTGAAAGAGAAATACGACTACGTGCTTATCGATAGTGCTCCTGTAGGTTTGGTTACCGACACACTGCAAATCGGTCGTGTGGCCGATGCTACCATCATCATGTGTCGCGCTGACTATACACCGAAGGATTCTTTCAACTATATCAACGACCTTGCACGCGACAACAAGCTCCCGCACATGACCATTGCCATTAACGGTATTGATATGTCAAAGAAGAAGTATGGCTACTACTATGGTTATGGTCGATACGGACGCTATGCACGCTACGGTCGTTATAGCAACCACCGCTATGGCTATGGCAACTATGGTAACAGTCGTTACGGTAACGAGAATGACACTTCAATTAAGCAATAATAGTGTATAAAAGAAGTATGGTGTAAGCAATAACAAAATGGTTTACACTGTTGCATAAATATAAAAGGTGTAATATCTCGCACAGAAACGGGAAATTACACCTTTTTAAATAAAACGACAATCTCTTATCACACGTATCTCTTCTAACAACATATATGTATCATATACATAAAAAATGTGACACTTTTTTATATAAAAAAGAAGAACACGTTACTGCAAATATAAACCAATAATAATAACAAAAACAAGAATATGATTATAGCTATCGACTTCGACGGTACTGTTGTCGAACATAAATATCCTGAAATTGGAGAAGAAAGACCTTTTGCCACTGAAACGCTTAAGATGCTTATCAAAGACCATCACAAGCTTATCTTATGGAGTGTGCGCGAAGGCAAACTCTTGCAAGATGCCGTAGACTGGTGTCGTGAAAGAGGCGTTGAGTTTTACGCTGTGAATAAAGACTTCCCTGAAGAAAAGGTAGAATATAACGACCACTTTTCGCGTAAAATTAAGGCCGACCTCTTCATCGATGACAGAAATATTGGCGGTCTGCCCGACTGGGGACAAATATACCAAATGATAAAAGAGCGAAAAACCTATGCCGAAGTGCTAAGAGAACAAAATGGCGAGGTGATAGCATCATCAAAAGGCAAGAAAAAACATTGGTGGCAGATATAACAAACATCTGTAACAACTGAAACATGACAGAGAAAGAAATGGATAAGAAAGATTTAAGAATAGTATTTATGGGAACACCTGAATTTGCAGTAGAATCATTGCAAAGAATGGTGGAAAACGAATATAACGTTGTGGCTGTGGTAACACAACCCGATAAGCCTGTGGGACGTCATGGCTCAATTCTGCGCCCATCACCTGTAAAGCAGTATGCGCTGGAGCACAATATTCCTGTACTGCAACCTGAAAAGATGAAAGACCCACTATTTGTAGAGCAACTAAAAGCACTGAACGCTGATATACAGGTAGTGGTGGCGTTCAGAATGTTGCCAGAAATAGTATGGAGTATGCCTCGTTTCGGAACTTTTAATGTGCACGCAGCATTACTACCACAATATCGCGGAGCAGCGCCCATCAACTGGGCTGTCATCAATGGCGAAACAAAGACGGGTGTAACAACCTTCTTTCTCGACCACGATATTGACACAGGACGCATCATCATGCAACGCGAATTCGACATACCTGATGACGCTGACGTTGAATATGTTTACGATGGACTGATGCACCTTGGTGCCGACATCTGTATCGACACTCTGAACCTTGTATTAGAAAAGGGCGAAGAGGTTGAAGCTATTCCTCAACAAGAAGAAGGCACACTACATGCGGCACCCAAACTGTTTAAAGAAACATGCTGCATCAACTGGAACCAAAGCGCCAAACAGGTTTACGATTTTGTAAGAGGTCTCTGCCCCGTACCTGGAGCATGGTGCGACATTGCAACAGCAGAAGGAAAGCCCGTTACTATTAAGATATTTAAAGCCAAGAAATTGTCAAACGACAACACACAAGCTCTGCCTACACCTGGCACAGTAGGCTCTATCTATAGCCAACACGGACATTTATATATTGCCGCCACCGACAACTGGCTCGAAATTACTGAGCTACAGATGGCAGGAAAGAAACGCATGAGTGCGAAAGATTTCTTGAACGGCAACAAACTGATTGACGAATATAGCGTAGTTTAGCCACATATATTGACGATGATAGCACACTTAGAAAAAGAAAAACAAAAACTTGTATAGTTAAAAATATTTTTCTAATTTTGTGCTACACGTCTTATATGTATTGAGATATAACACGATATAGATGATTATTGGAGATTAATATTTTATAAAGATGACACAACAGGAAGATATCAAAAGAGCCATTGAAACACTTAGAAATGGAGGCGTTATACTCTACCCCACCGATACCGTTTGGGGAATAGGTTGCGACGCCACAAACCCAGAAGCCGTAAAGAAAGTGTATGAAATAAAACATCGCGACGACTCGAAAGCACTCATCTGCTTAGTCGATTCAGATGCTCGTCTGCAACGCTATGTACGTAATGTGCCCGATGTAGCATGGGATATTTTTGAATTGGCAACAAAGCCCACGACCATTATTCTTGACGATGCTGTAAACCTCGCACCCAACTTGATTGCTGAAGATGGTACCATTGCCATGCGCATCACACAAGAACCATTCTCGAAAGAACTGTGCTACCGTTTTCAAAAGCCATTGGTAAGCACCAGCGCAAACATTAGTGGCGAGCCCGCAGCTCAAAACTATTGCGATATTAACGAAGAACTGCTGAACGCAGTCGACTATGTATGCTGGTCGCGCCGACAAGAGCACAAGCCTCACACGCCAAGTAGCATTATCAAATTAGAGAAGAATGGCACTGTTGCCATCATTCGAAAATAACCATGATAATCAAAAGACGATAAAACTATTATCAAAACACGATAAGAGCTTTTATCAAACACGATAAAAGCTTTTATCAGAACAAGAAAAAGTGTTTTATCATTTACATACGAAAGAAGCCTTTATACACAAATAACAGATATATCATAAAATGGGACAGGCAACAACAATCATTGAAACTCCAAACAGCACTGAAGGAAAAGAATGGCAGCAACAGTTGCTAAAAAGGTTGTTGATATGGCGAGAAAAACATATCACCGACCGACAAATGACAATTATCCTTGCTTTCGCCATCGGTTTCTTTGCTTCAGTTGCTGCCTTTGTTCTGCATTTTATCATTAGCGAGATACAGGTGTTACTGACATCACATTTCAGCAACAGTTCATATAACTGGTGGTATCTTGGTTTCCCTGTTATCGGCATCTTTCTAACCTCACTGTTCGTGCGATATGTTGTTAAAGACAACATATCGCATGGTATCACTCGCATCTTGTATGCCATCTCATCAAAACGCTCACGACTGAAACGACACAACTGCTGGACATCTGTTATCGCTTCAGCCATAACCATCGGATTTGGTGGTTCGGTAGGTGCCGAGGCCCCTATTGTGTTAACTGGTTCTGCCATCGGTTCAAACCTTGGACAATTGTTCAAGATGGATAACAAAACATTGATGTTGCTGGTAGGATGCGGAGCTGCAGCTGCTATTGCAGGAATCTTTAAAGCACCTATAGCTGGACTGGTGTTTACGCTTGAGGTGCTGATGGTAGACCTCAGCATGGCATCATTGTTACCCATCTTAGTGGCCAGCGTAACAGCTACCTGCTTCACCTATATATTTATGGGGTCCGACTCGCTCTTCTCGTTCCATCTTGATGGCGCATGGATTGTTGAACGAGTGCCTGCAAGTATCGTGCTGGGCATTGTTTGCGGATTAGTAAGTCTGTATTTCATTCGCACCATGACTGTATGCGAAAATGTTTTTGCAAAAATGAAGAACTCAAGATACGGCAAACTCTTTTTAGGAGGCCTTATGCTTAGTTCGCTCATCTTCCTATTCCCGGTTCTTTACGGCGAAGGATATCACGCCATAAACATCTTACTAAACAGCGACACTGAAGCCGACTGGAACGCATTGCTCAACAATTCACTCTTCTACGGACACGGCAATCTGCTCATTCTGTACGTTGCTTTGGTAGTATTGACAAAGGTGGTGGCTACGTCGGCTACAAATGGTGGAGGTGGCTGTGGTGGTACATTTGCACCTTCACTATTCGTAGGAGCCTTCAGTGGCTTTCTTTTCGCACGTCTATGGAATATCTATCAGGTAGGCATCTATATCCCTGAGAAAAACTTTACATTGTTAGGCATGGCGGGTGTCATGGCAGGTGTCATGCATGCCCCACTTACTGGCATCTTCCTTATTGCTGAGATAACAAACGGTTACGACCTGTTTATCCCCTTGATGATTGTCAGCACCTGTTCAGTAATGACCATCAGCCTCTTTGAACCTCACAGCATTTATGCCATGCGTTTGGCACGCCAGGGCAAGCTAATCACGCACCATACAGACAAATCGGTTTTAACGCTTATGAGCCTCGATAGTGTTATTGACAACGACTACATAGCCGTAAGCCCTGATATGCAGTTAGGCAAGCTCGTAAACGTCATTAGCAAAAGCCATTCAAGCTTCATACCTGTACTAGATAGTGCTGGCGCATTGTTAGGCGAAGTGGATATTACAAAAATCCGACACATTATGTTCCGCATTGAGCTTTATTCAAAATTTCATGTAAGCCAGATAATGACGCCTGTGGCCGCACGCTTAACAAATAACGATAAGATGGAAGATGTTATGAAAAAGTTTGAAACAACAAACACCAACTATCTTCCTATTGTTGACATCAACAACATCCTTATTGGCTACGTGTCACGCGTAAGAGTATTTAGCATGTATCGCAAAACTGTAGCCGACTTCTCTGCCGAATAATGCCTTTTAAAAAGCATGTACAGATAGAAAGATATATTGTGAGAGAGGATATATAGATAAAAACTATATATAGAAAGAAATATCTATCGAAAGAAATATCTGTTGAAAGAGGTAAATACAAAAAAGATAAACATACAGATAGGAAATGTACACAAAGAGAATACGTTAAAGAGAATACGTTAAAGAGAAAAAACATAATTATATAAGGGCAAAAAAAATTGACTGTCTCACGACAACCAATTTTCTTAACCTTAATAATCTAATACCATGAAAAACACGATACAAAGTTACGAATTTATTTCATGTATGCCAATTATTTTGCATTTTGCACATGCATAGTAACATTATTTAAAGAATTTTCCATCCCATTTATATTTTCTTTGCAAGAATAAAGTTCTTAGTGCCTTATCTTCATCCGTAAAATTCCAGGCTGTATTAATATTAACGAACAAGCATTGGGTTTGCGGATCAAGTTTTGCCTCAAAGAAATAATGATCTACAGAAGCAAGAAGTTCTTCATAACGTTGAACAGACATCGTGTCAGGTTTCTGTACAAACGTATCAAAAGAAAAAGACATTGTTTGCAACAGTTGCCATTGCATTGAATACATCTGCACACTACTTTCTTTTTCAGGACCAGCAAACGTTTTAATCATGCAAATGAGGCTATCGCCCTCTGTACGAGGCAATATACACAGTTGCAACTGGCATGCGTCGCTCAGCTGTGCCTGCAGATAGTTGGCCGACAACGTATCTATTTTACTCGTTCCTTTCAACAAATTCTGCACCTCAGCCTTCGCCCCCATCTCATAAAGGTCAGCACATTCAAGACGCAATTTTTGATTGAGATAAGGTGCGATAGAGTCAGGCATACTTACCCACACATCTTTAACCGACGTGGCCGAGATAGCACTAAAAGGCAAACAACACAATGCCGTAACAGCCAGTATTGTCCTTACATATTTCTTTATCGTCATATCTTTGTTACAGAAAAAGGAACAAGTGTGCTGGAACAAATTTCCAACACACTTGCCATATTAATTGAATATGATATTATTCAAATCAGAACAGACTGAATAATCACAAATAAGATTTAAAACAATTATGTGATTAATCATCCAGGCCAAGGCTCTTCATGATAGCCTTAATCTTTTCTGTACCTTCAGCGTCGCAACGCTCATAGCAACCAGCACACTTCATGGTGCCTTTCACCTCAAGATAGAATTTAATCTTGGGTTCAGTTCCTGAAGGACGTACGCTAACCTTAGTATCGTCGTCGCAGAACCACTGCAACACGTTGCTGGTAGCAGGCATATCAAGTTTAACAACAGATCCATCAGCGTTCTTCTGTTCCAGTGTTTGATAGTCTTTCCAAACTACCACTTTGCTGCCCCCAAGCTCTACGGGCGGGTTCTCGCGGAAACGAGTCATCATAGCCTTAATTTCATCAGCACCAGTCTTACCAGGACGAACTACGTTTACAGTATATTCTTTCGAGAAGCCATACTCAATGTAGATATCCATCAACAAGTCGTAGAGAGTTTTACCCTGATCCTTAGCATAAGCACAGATTTCAGCCAACAAAGAGCAAGCCGAAACAGCATCTTTATCACGAACAAAGTCTTCGGCCATAAAGCCATAGCTCTCTTCACCACCACCAATATATTGTTGTTTTCCTTCAGAGATAGCAATCTCACGAGCAATCCATTTGAAGCCAGTAAAACAGTCGCGCATCTCGATGTGCTGCTTTTCAGCAATCTTACGAATAACCTCAGTGGTAACGATTGTCTTCACGATGAAGTCGGTGGGCTGCATCTTACCAGTCTTAATGCGGTTTGTGATGATATAATACAAGAAGATGAGGCAAGTTTGGTTACCATTGATCAGTACCCATTCGCCCTTATCGTTCTTACAAGCCATACCTACACGGTCAGCATCAGGATCACTAGCCATCACGATGTCGGCATCAATAGCTTTAGCATCGCGCAAAGCCAATGTCAGAGCCTCACCATTCTCAGGGTTCGGGCTCTTTACTGTGGGGAAGTCACCACTACGTTGCATCTGCTCTTCAACACAATGTACATTGTCGAAGCCCCAGAGTTTCAGTGAGCGAGGAATCAATGTCATACCTGTTCCGTGCAACGGAGTGTAAACAATCTTCAGGTCGTGCTGACGTTTGATAACCTCGGGATCAATAGAGATGGTACGTACCTGCTCAAGATAAACCTTATCAACGTCTTCACCAATAATTTGGATAAGTTCCTTGTTGCCAGCAAACTTAACGTCTTCAATCGACACTTTATTTACCTCGTCAATGATTCCTGTATCATGGGGTGAGAGCACCTGAGCACCATCTTCCCAATAAGCCTTGTAACCGTTATACTCGCGTGGGTTGTGCGAAGCGGTGATGTTTACACCAGCCTGGCATCCGAGATGACGAATAGCGAACGAACATTCAGGTGTAGGACGCATATCATCAAAGAGATAAACCTTAATGCCATTGGCCGAGAAGATGTCGGCTACGGTTTCAGCATAAAGTCGACTATTGTTGCGGCAATCGTGGCAAACCACTACCGAGATAGTCTCGCGTGATGCGAAGTTAAGCTTCAGATAGTTGGCAAAGCCCTGTGTGGCCATACCCACAGTATATATATTCATACGGTTGCTGCCAGCACCCATAATGCCACGCAAGCCACCTGTACCAAACTCAAGGTCTTTATAGAAACTTTCAATAAGGTCGGTTTTATCCGTGTTGTCCAACATTTTCTGAATTTCAGAACGTGTTTCTTCGTCAAAAGAGGGTGAGAGCCACTGTTTAGCTTTGGCCTCACACTGCGCAATAAGCTCTGTATTATTTTCCATAATAAATATGTTGTTTTTAGTAAATATGAATGTCAGGTTATGTCATTACCTACATATAGGTTATGCAAAGATAACATAAAATGTAAATAACGCAAAACAAAAGGGTGTTTATTTTTAAGATTATCTCAATTCAGGAACGACGGCAAAATACACTAATTCTTTCTCAGTAAGATTTTCCATATAGTGGCTATGACCTTCGGGGCAATAGTGCACTTGTCCTGCCACTGCTTTTTCTACTTTTCTATCATAATGTATCGTAGCCTCACCGCTTAGCACAAATATTATTTCGCAATTGCCCTCATGGCAATGCAAGCCCGTTGAAGCGCCCGGAGCCAGCGAGTGTTTCATTATTTTGCATTGTTCGTCAACATAGTTGCGGGCCGTTAATATGCCCTTTCCACCTTTGAAGCCGTCGATATCAACGGGCTTAATCTCAGAAAAATCTATAATCATAATTATATTGAAATTAAGAAGGCGCGCCAAGAAATACTCTTGCGCGCCTCAATTGTTAATGTTTCCTCTTCAGTTTCAGTTTCGGTATATTTACCTTATCGCCTACTGATAGATGACCTTTATTTACAGCCTCGACATAGCACTCCATACCTTCGCCCAAATAAGCACGGCTAATCGATTTCAGCGATTGACCTTGGCGTAGTGTCACCGTTTTATCAATACCAATAATCTGATAGGCGCCAGTGCGCACACGAGAGTCAGCATCATAAGTCGAAGGTGCAGGAGCTTTTGTCTCAGGTGCTTTCACCGTCACCGCAGGTTTCTTAGCCTCTTCATTTGAAGGTTTTGCTGCCGAAGCTGGAGCAGAAGCGTTTGAAGCCGAGGGTGTTGAAGAAGCGTTTGAAGCCGAGGCTGTCATGAACGACACATTCTCGGTTTGGGCATCCTTCTCATTTACCAACGTTCTGAAACGATTTGACAGCAAATCATAATCTTTTTGCAAAGTTGCCAGTTGCGTTTTGTTTTGCTGTTCTATTGACAAATGATAATAAATGCCCCATATGCCAGCAGCCACAAGAACAATCGCTACAGCCGAAACCACTCCCATTATCCACATGGCACGTTTATAAAGGATGGCCGACCTTCGACATGAATTCTTTAACTTTCTGTTTTCGTTCTTCAAGGCAAAGTTTTCATTTTTCAACCTTTCAATACATTCAGCAGCAACTTGAGTTTTGGACGAATCAGTTTCTTCTTGAGTCGTTGCGCATTGGGGTTGCGATGAAGTATCCGTATTAGCTTCTTCTGTCTTTTTCGCCGAATGCATTGCATCAATATGCACATTAGCGATATGCAATGACGATATATTAAGCGAAGCCATATCATTGGCAACGGCATCGTGTGAAGATGAGGTTACTTCTTCAGTTTTCGCTACTGGTTTTTCAGGAGCAGAAGGCGTGTTTTCTGGAACAGGAACTGATGCCTCAGAAGTAGAAGCAGACTTTTCAAGAGCAGCATCAGTTTCACTCTGAACAGGCATTGTTTTTTCTGTTTCATTCGTTACAACACCTTCATCTACGTCTGAAGAGTTTTCCATTTCCTCAGTAACGTCAGCAGTATCATTCTCCGACTCTGTTTGTGAAAAATCGACACCCTCGTTCAGCACCACTGTTTCAAATTGAGCAAATGGGCTGTTCACTCTATCACGCAATACCACATCAGGCGTAAAGGTTATCTTGTTGCGTCCCTCAATAACGATGCGTTCGCCAGTGTTTACGTCTACACTTTCTCGGGCATTTACGCTCGTTATCTTAAACGTTCCCAGCGATTTTACCTTCACGTTTTTTTCTCGTTCTATCCCTTCACGCAGCACGGCAAACATCTGTTGTACAAAGCGTTCAGCGGCCTCCTTATCAAGGCCATACTTAGCTATAACATCGCGTGTAAGATCTACGCGTTTAACGTTCGTCATCAGCGCCTCCTTTCTTCAACATCTCTTTCATTGAGACATCAGGTTTAAAGTTCAGCACCAGTTTTGGCGGCACCATCATACGTTGCCCTGAAGCCGGATTTACGACGATGCGTTCCATCCGGTTTTTCAGTTCAAAGGTTCCAAAGTCGGGAACTGAAACATTGTCGCCCTCATCAAAGTAAGACGCCATTGTTTCGATCACGCACCTCACAAGCTTTTGAGTATTGTCTTGCGTATAGCCGGTACGCTGAGCCAATTCAGTGATGAAATCTTTGTTGTTCATAAGAAAAGGAATAGAAAAGTTATGACTGTGTGACAACTCTTATTTTTCTATCAGTGTAGCATAAAGGTCAAAGTCGTCGCTATCATTAATATGCACGTTGTAGAAACAACCTACACGCAGACGTTTGTCAGCCGACACCAGCACCTCGGGGTCAACCTCGGGCGAGCAGAATTCAGAACGTCCGATGTAATAGTCGCCCTCCTTACGGTCAATGATAACACGCATATCGGAACCCACCTTTGCGGCCTCAACCTCAGCGCTCACCTGTTGTTGCAAGGCCATCAGTCGGTCAAGACGACGTTGTTTTACCTCGGCAGGCACATCGTCTTCATAATGTTCGGCGCTATACGTGCCCTCTTCTTCCGAATAGGCAAAGGCACCCATACGTTCGAAACGAGCCCAACGCACAAACTCCATCAGCTCATCAAAGTCGGCATCGGTTTCGCCAGGAAAGCCTACCATTAATGTGGTGCGCAAGTGTATGCCAGGCACACGTCGACGAATTTCGGCTACGAGATCCATGGTTTCTTGCTTCGACACATGGCGGTGCATACGTGTAAGCATATGGTCAGAGATATGCTGCAATGCAATGTCAAGATACTTGCACACATTGGGGCGAGCAGCCATCACATCAAGCAGTTCAAGGGGGAACTGATTAGGATATGCATAATGCAAGCGTATCCACTTCACGCCATCAATATCGGCAATATGATCAATCAGTTCGGCAATGTGGCGCTTGCCATCAATGTCAACACCATAGTAGGTAAGCTCTTGAGCGATAATCTGAAATTCTTTCACGCCCTGCTTTACCAGCTCGCGCACCTCATCAAGTATTTCAGCCTCAGGTCGGCTTACATGTTTGCCTGTAATGATAGGTATGGCGCAGTAGGCACAACGGCGATCGCAGCCTTCACTAATCTTCAAATAAGCATAGTGACGCGGCGTGGTAAGCACGCGCTGTCCGTTGCAAGCCTGTTCTACATTCTTACCAAGATCTTTTATCAAATCTTTATAGTCGAACTTGCCGTAATACTTATCTACCTGTGGAATTTCTTCCTCCAGTTCTTTACGATAGCGCTGTGACAGGCATCCCATCACAAACAGTTTCTTCAAACGGCCTTCTTCCTTGGCTTGGGCAAATTCAAGAATGGTGTCGATGCTTTCTTGTTTTGCATCTTCTATAAAGCCACAAGTATTGATAACAGCAATCTCTCCAGTAGGATGCTTCGGGTCGTGCGAGCAGTGGTAGCCAGCAGCTTCAAACTGGCGCATGAGGCTCTCACTATCGACGAGGTTCTTCGAGCAACCCATCGTTATAACGTCAACGTGTCCTGTTTTCATTGTTTATTTGTTATCAAAGAGAGAATCGACAAATTGTTTCTTATTAAACAGCTGCAGAGCCTCCATCGACTCGCCTAGTCCGATATATTTCACAGGCACCTTCAGCTGGTCGCTAATGCCTATCACCACGCCACCTTTGGCTGTACCATCAAGTTTAGTGATAGCCAACGAGGTGATAGAAGTAACGGCCGAGAACTGTTTTGCTTGCTCAAAAGCATTTTGGCCCGTGCTGCCATCCAGCACCAGCATTACCTCGTCGGGAGCGGTAGGCACCACTTTTTTCATTACTTCCTTTATTTTCTTCAGCTCGTTCATCAGGCCCACCTTGTTGTGCAAACGTCCTGCGGTATCAATAATAACCACATCGGCACCATTGGCTTTGGCAGACGAAATTGTATCAAAGGCCACCGAAGCGGGGTCAGAGCCCATCTGTTGTTTAATAACAGGCACACCTACACGCTCGCCCCAAATGCAAATTTGCTCAACGGCAGCAGCACGGAAGGTGTCGGCAGCTCCAAGATACACTTTCTTACCAGCTTTCTTAAACTGATAGGCCAGCTTTCCTATCGTGGTGGTTTTACCCACACCGTTTACACCCACTACCAAGATAACATAGGGGGTATGGTCGGCCGGAAGGTCCCAGTCGTCATTGTCTTGGGTATTATTTTCTGACAGCAGAGCAGCAATTTCTTCTCGCAAGATGCGGTTCAGTTCTGATGTCGACACATACTTGTCTCTGGCCACACGCTCCTCAATGCGTTTAATAATTTTCAGCGTAGTGTCTACGCCAACATCAGAGGTGATCAGCACTTCCTCAAGATTGTCAAGCACATCGTCATCTACCGTCGACTTGCCTGCTACGGCACGCGCCAGTTTATCAAAGACACTGTGTTTGGTCTTCTCAAGACCATCGTTCAGTATTTCCTTCTTGTTTCTGTTGAAAAGTCCAAATATTCCCATGGATTGAATTTATTTATTGCAAAAGTAACAAATTAAATCGATTTTTAGAGGATATTTTATATATATTTTCGCCCAAGCACTTGTAAATGAGAGAAATGTTTGGGCAGAAACTAAGTTTTCTCTATCTTTGCACCCAAAACACAGCAAAGTAGCAACACAATGAGTACAGCAATAATAACAAAAGACAGCATTGAACAGGCCTACTGTTTCTTTCATCAAAAATGGCGAATATATGAGCACTCTACACTCGACTGGCAAAAAGATGACATTGAGTATGCCATTGCTCAATATGTAGATAGCATGAACAGTGCGCTCTATGCCTTACTATCAAAGGGCGACCCTCATTATCTGCTACAACACGACGCTTTTTCACACGATATGCCCGATGCTGTAAACCAGCTTGATGCGCTACTAATAACTGGTAGCGAAACATAAAAGAACAAACGAAACAACAAAAACATTTAACTTTATAAACACTGAAAGAAAAAAATATGAATATTCTCGAATTATCACAGCAACGTTTCTCTGCACGTAAATACACCCCCGAACCTGTAAGCCAAGCCGACCTTGACTATATTCTTGAATGTGTGCGCCTTGCGCCATCGGCCGTCAACAAGCAGCCGTGGAAATTTATCATTGTGCGTAGCGAGATAGCCAAAAGCAAGCTATGGCAGGTATATGACCGTGAGTGGTTTCGCACTGCCCCACTCTACATCATTTGTATGAAGAATAACACAGAGTGCTGGACACGCCGCTACGACGATAAACCACATGGCGATATAGACGTTGCTATTGCCACTGAGCACCTTTGCCTCGCGGCCACAGAACGCGGATTAGGAACTTGCTGGGTGTGCAATTACGACACAAAAAAGATGAGCGAAATATTTCCATCCAACAGCTTTGAAGCTGTTGCCATCATACCTATTGGGCATATTGCTGCCGACTGCCCACGCACCGAAAAGAAAAGAAACAACATTAACACCATTGTTGAAGAGATATAATAAGATAAAGATGAAGAAGACTATTTTCATAACGATTTTCATGGTTTTATATCTAACCATGGCCAATGCTCAAGAAGCACTGAAGAAAGTATATAACGAAAGTATCGACCCGATGGAACAAATCGACAAGGCTCTTGCTAAAGCAAAAGCTAACAACAAATATGTTGTATGCCAGATAGGCGGAAACTGGTGTCCTTGGTGCCTACGTTTTGCCCATTTTGTTGAAACCAACTCAGCAGTAAACAAAACCGTAAGCGAAAACTTTGAACTGATACATGTAAACTACAACCCTCGAAAAAGTGCTGGCGACGATGCCTCTAAAAAAGCGGCCAAAATGATGCAGCGCTTGGGCAATCCTGCTCGCTTCGGTTTTCCCGTGTTTGTAGTGCTCGACAACAACGGTAGTGTCTTGCACATTCAAGACTCAAGTTTCCTTGAAGAAGATAACAGTTACAGCGAAAAGAAGGTGCTTCGGTTCTTTAAGAACTGGACTCCCACAGCCGTAGGAAACAATATAAAGAATTAGAAACCAATACACATTCACTTAGCACATATTTATTCATATTCACATAAAAAGGCAAGTAACTATTTGCAGTATCTTTTATTTATACTATCTTTGCATAAGATAGGCTGCATCTCGGCATAATATTCAAACACGTTTGATATTCTGCTCTCGATTTGCACTATCTTTGCATAAGATAGGCCGCATCTCGGCACTACTTAATGAAAACTTGAAACCAAAATCTTCTTTATATGAAACATCTTATTATGTTTTTCGCCGTAATGGGCTTATGCACAGGCACAGCAGTGGCACAACCCCAAATGGCAACAACACCCACGTTTACCGAGTGGCACGACTTGCAGGTAAACGCCATTAACCGTTTCCCTCTACACGCGCATTTCTTTGCTTATGAGAACCGCGACGCGGCCTTAAAAGGAGACATGAAGGGCAGCGACAACTTTCTGTCGCTCAACGGTACATGGAAATTTAAATGGGTAAAAAATGCTGACGAACGTCCTACCAACTTCTTCTCGCCCACCCTTGACGACTCGGCTTGGGACACCATGCAGATACCTGCCATCTGGGAACTGAACGGCTATGGCGACCCTGAATATGTGAACATAGGCTTTGCCTGGCGCGGACATTTTAAAGACAACCCACCACTGGTTCCCATCAAAGACAATCATGTGGGCTCATATCGTCGCGTCATCAACCTACCCGCTACATGGAATGGTAGGCAGGTAGTGGCCCACTTTGGTAGTGTAACCTCAAACATATATCTCTACGTAAATGGGCAGTTTGCAGGCTATGCCGAAGACTCGAAAGTGGCAGCCGAATTTGACATCACACCCTTCTTGCATCCCGGAAAAAATCTTATCGCCTTTCAAACATTCCGCTGGTGTGATGGATCATACAGCGAAGATCAAGACTTTTGGCGCCTGAGCGGTGTGGCTCGCGACTGCTATCTCTATAGTCGCTCGCCCAAAGCACATATCGACAACCTTCAGGTCACACCCAACCTCGATGCACAGTATCGTAACGGACAGCTTAGCGTTAAGGTAAACATGAAGGGCTCGGCCGTGTTCCTCTTCGACCTTATCGACCCACAAGGCAATCAGCTCACACGCAAAGCCATTAATGCGTCAAAAGTGAAGAGCAAAAATGGCGGACCAGCCGTATTGGCACATACTCTAAAGTTTGACGTGCCTAACGCACAGAAGTGGACAGCCGAGACGCCGAACCTCTACACGCTTGTAGCCACTGTAAAACAGGGTGATAGAGAGATTGAGTCGATACCCGTAAAAGTAGGTTTCCGCAAGATAGAAATTAAAGATGCACAGCTGCTCGTTAACGGACAGCCCGTGCTCATCAAAGGTGCCAACCGACACGAAATGGATCCTGACAAAGGCTATGTTATGACACGCGAACGCATGATTGAAGACCTCACCATCATGAAACGCTTCAACATAAACGCCGTGCGCACCTGCCATTACCCCGACGACCCCATGTGGTATGACCTGTGCGACCAATATGGCATTTACCTGTGCGCCGAAGCCAACCAGGAGAGCCATGGCTTTCAGTATGACGACACATCTGAAGCTAAGAAGCCACAGTTTGCAAAGCAAATATTAGAGCGCAACCAGCACAACGTGATGACCTATTTCAACCACCCCAGCATCATCTACTGGTCGATGGGTAACGAGACCGTTGACGGCCCCAACTTTACCGCAGCATACAAGTGGATACGACAAACCGACCCGTCACGCCCCATACATTGGGAGCGCGCTGAGTTGGGTGCCAACACCGACATCTTCTGCCCCATGTATTATTCGCACAAAGATTGCGAAAAATATGCCTCTGACCCCAACATCACTAAACCGCTGATACAGTGCGAGTATGCGCACGCCATGGGCAACTCGGGCGGTGGTTTTAAAGAGTATTGGGACTTGGTGCGCAAATATCCCAAATATCAGGGCGGCTTCATTTGGGATTTTGTTGACCAAGGTCTGCACGGTAAAGATGCTGAAGGAAGAGCCATCTATACTTATGGTGGCGATTATAACACCTACGACCCATCAGACAACAACTTCAACTGCAACGGCCTCGTTTCACCCGACCGCGTGCCCAACCCGCACATGTATGAAACGGGATACTATTATCAGAACATTTGGACACAGCCCGTTAATCTTGCAAAAGGCATCGTATCAGTAACAAATGAAAACTTCTTCCGCTCGCTCGACTATGTTTCTTTATCGTGGAGCATCCTTGAAGATGGCATCGAGATAGCCAATGGCACCGAAGCCAACATTGATGTGAAGCCACAAGAAACTAAACAGATACAGTTGCCCTTCACCGTAAGCACTGCACAAGATGGTAAAGAGCGCCTCGTAAATATTGAATACCGACTGAAAAAGGCTGAACCGCTGATGGAAGCTGGACAGATTGTTGCCTACCAGCAACTTATGATGGGCGACTGGAAGGGTAACGACATCACGACGCCCACCGCACAGCAAAAGGTAATGATGGCAAAAGAGGGCAAGAAAGCTAAGATTGACAATGGTAAGAAGAGCGAAGAACTGGCTGTTATCACCCACAGCATTGACGTGGCTTGGGATAAAACAACGGGTCTGCTCAAACGCTATATGGTGGCTGGCAAGCAACTTTTAGGACAAGGTGGCACATTGAAACCCAACTTCTGGCGAGCAGTGACCGATAACGACATGGGTGGCTCAGCAAACAAAGACTATAAGGCGTGGTTTAACCCTGAAATGAAACTTAAGAGCATTAATATAAAGAAAGGCGCAAAAGGCATGACCGATGTTGCCGTAGTAAACGCTATATATGATATGCCTACAGTGAAAGCTCAGCTTACCCTTACTTATAATGTGGCTGCCGATGGCTCAATGACTGTTACACAGGCTATGAAGACATCGAAGGGGGCTAACGTAAGCCCCATGTTCCGCTTCGGCATGCTAATGGAGCTGCCCTACAACATGGACCAAACCACCTTCTACGGTCGAGGCCCTATTGAAAACTATGCCGACCGCAAACTATCACAAAACATTGGCATATACAAACAAACGGCCGACGAGCAGTTCTACCCCTATATTCGCCCACAAGAAACTGGCACCAAGTGTGACCTACGCTGGTGGCAACAAACCGATGCACAAGGACAAGGCTTCACGGTGATGTCTGACAAGACCTTCTCGGCAAGTGCCCTGCATTATGCCATTGCCGACCTTAACGATGGCGATGAAAAGGAACAACGCCACTCGTCACAGGTACCCAAGTCGAAGTTTACAAACCTCTGCATCGACCTTGCACAAGCTGGTGTTGGTGGCGTAGATAGTTGGAGCAAAAGAGGTTTGGCGCTGCCACAATACCGTGTCGATTACAAAGACCATGTGTTTAAGTTTGTAATAAAGGTAAAGCACTAAACTTATACGCAATAACGTAGATAGAATGTTACTACTTAGGTAGTACAAAAAAACACCTAACAAAAAGGGGGCTACAAAAACATCTTTATTATCTTACAAAACGTATTATAATAGATGTTTTTGTTGTCCCCTCTTTATTATGCATCTTTATTATCCCACCTTATTATGTAGTATAACAGCCTTTTCAATAGACAGACACAGCCCTTTTGTTTGATAAAACCATTGAGAAAGTTTGATAAAACCATTGAGAAAGTCATGCCGCATCGACCGTTATGAACATGGAGAACGGTCGATGCTCGTGTTCATATCGGCCGTTACGAGCATGGAGAACGACCGTTACGAGACGACTTTCTCACGCTTTTACCCTATTAATCAGCCTATTACAGAATATTTTTAGCTTGGGATTAGATGATTATTAGCTTGCTTTGAGAAAATGATTAGGTTGATTTATGAAAAAATAATAGTACGGTTTACTATAGAGGATGTAAACAACCCCACTTGCTTACCCAACAAAAGACGTATTTTTCTTTGCTCTTAATAAATAAAAATATATCTTTGTAAACAAAAACAGAAATTTATGATATTAACTGATTCAATGCTTGATGCAGCTTTCCGCTTCAGAGAAACAGAAGCATGGAAAATACTTTATGACTCAAATATTTTTGCAGTCAGATTGTCTAACGGACAAGACGCATACTGCTCTGTAATGGGCAAGGGAGGTGAGCACTATTCGCTCGGGATATACATTGGCGAAGAAGGTTTTTCTTCTTATCTGCGCATGCTTAACAGCGATGGCTCAATGTTAAACAATCTGCGTAACATGACCAAGGCAGACGGCATTAACTGCGACTTCATGCAAGCTAAGGATATTAACAACAAGGTGAAAAAAGCTATACGAGAATATGCCGAGAGCCACGGAATTAATATTCCAAGAAAACATGGATGGGTGGACTTCACAAGATTTAAACCCTATAAAGCACAATGGTGTATAACCGATAGCGATGACGCTATGATAGCAGAAGAAGCCTTGCGTGCAGCCACGTTCTTTATCAATAAGATTAAAGATACAGGATACGAAGAGATGGAACTTGACCCCGAAGATGACTATCCGTCAAATGAAGGCGGTTCAGTAATACCACTAATCGTCCATGGCGACAATGGCTACCACATTCAGCTATCCCAAACTCCAGCCTTTAAAGACATTGAATATGTGTCGCCAATATTCAATAACGACATTCTTGCACATAAGGTTGCAAGCATGCATCAGACTGGAACCATTTTGTGCCGTTTGGAGCATATACAGAGTCCGATAATGTCTGAAGACGATGAACAGCCCAAAATACCAGGAATGTTCATAATACTAAACCAGTCGGACGGTGAAATGCTGCCACCTTACACAACCGTCGACTATCCTGACAACACAGAAAAGTTGCTTACACAACTCGCCAACCATTTCTGTATGCTCGGAATACATCCAGAACAAATCATAGTAAGCGACATGCTCACATTTGCGCTCATCAGTGATTTCTGCAACAAATGCAATATCAAACTAAAGAAAATCGATTCCATGCCTGACTTTGACGATGCCTGTGACTACATAGCACAATACATGATAAGGTTCTAATGTAGTTTGTAAAGGGCTACTTTAGCAATACGAAACAGCCACTATAACATTCCCAATAAGAAACTATCGGGTGTTATAGCGGCTGTTCATTATAACTACAATTTCTTCATCACTTGCCGCCATGCCGAGCGCAGTCCAGGCGATAGAGGCTCACAACTTATCAATTCAAGCGTTTGACGCAGTTCATTAAGCAGTTCGGGCCAATAGCGCATTTGCTCGTAAGCAAGCCTGATGCACAGCGCTCTAACAGCATAAGGTGACTTGGGGTCAGTAAGTCGCATTAGGCAGAAATCGATAAAATCGGTACGGATGTCTTCTTCATTGAATGGTTGACGAAGAAGCAGAGTGAGCATCAGGCGCAGCTTTGTGACATTCTGCTCCTTAAGGCAGCGATCTATAATCTGGTTGTGCTTGGCATAAAGCCATTCGTTGTCTGCCGCAAAGAAATGGGTGAATACCCATAGTGCATTGGTTGCCACACGACGGTCGTTGTCAAGCGTAAGCTGATAAAGCTGTTCCTTTAAACTATGTTTTTGCTCGCCCTGAACAAGCAAGCATACATCTTTTATCTCGTCCATGGAAAGACGATGAGAGAGGAGGAATATCATGAATCTATTTTATTATACCTGTTTCTATCTCGTTTTCTAAATACGAGAACACATACACCGAACCTTCGTAGTACATCACCACAAATCTACTACAATAAATCCATACGGCAAAATGTTTTCATAAAATGTTAGAAGCTACATTCGTTTGAAGATATAAAATGGCAGAATTCTGTATATTAGAGCAAGTATGTGCCATCGTTTGGTGACATAGACTTTTGACTTCTTCTTGCTAATAGCAGCAATGATTTGAGTAGCGACTTTCTCTACTGGCATCACCCAAAACAAACCTTCTCCCTTTGCCATAGCTGTGTCAACAAGACCTGGTCTAACATCTGTTACGGTTATGCAACCGCCGTTTCTGAAAGCCTTTTTGCGTATTGCTTCCATATAATTAATTTGGTAAGCTTTTGTTGCGCTATAGGCTGGTGCAACCGATTCGCCCCGCAATCCACCAGCAGAAGTAATAGCTACAAGATGCCCATAACCTTGTTGTTCAAAAATGCAATACAATCTATCAATAACAAAAGTCCAACCTACGACATTTGTATCAATGGCAGGACGCTCAATTGCATAGTCAAGCGTGGCGTTAATGTCACCAACACCTGAACACATTATAACAAGGTCAAAGTGACCAAACTCTTTTCGAAGAGTATTTATTGCTTGATCTATCTCTTTTAAGTTTGTGACATCTGCTCTTGAAACTATGGCTTTGGTTGGATACTGCTGGCTTAATTCATTAAGCAGGTTTGTTCGCCGACCTACAATGCCAATGCGATTATTTGCATTGACATACTTCACAAAAAGAGCTTTCCCAATACCCGAGGTTGCTCCGATTATAACAATATTCATACTATATTTTTTGTGCAAAGTTAATGCTTGACAATTAAATATAGCATATATACTAAGACAATAAAACATTATATGGGCAAACTCTCAAAATGTTTTGAGAGTTTACTCCCCGAAAGAAATTTCCCTACGTATATTGCTTATAGTTGTTGGTGTAACTTTCAGATAAGAGGCTATATCCTTCAAGTTGATGCTTTGAACTAATTCAGGACAACGAAGTAGCAAACGTTTATATCGCTCTCTGGTAGTCATACGGTAAGTATCAAGATATTGTGCATATACTTGAGCGAAAAGACTATCGGATATGGCCTGTTTGAGTTCTTTTGTGTTTACAGAATCTAATAACGTCTCCAGTTCCTTCCCTAATATTTGGAATACTTTACACGGAGTTCCCGCCACAATGGTTACACTTGATTTTTTGCCAGTAAGACAATTAGGATAGTCAGCCACAAACTCTCCTTCAAAGGCAAAACCAGTACAGTAGTCTTTACCTTCCTCTTCGTTATTCACCATATACTTGAAGCATCCACGCACCACATAGGCCACATATTGTGACGGTTTACCTGCATCCTCGAATATCTCACCACGCTTCAATAAGCGTTCTTCTCCATGTTCCATGCAGTAAAGACGCAGAGTCTCAAGATCAAGTCCATCCTTATACAAATTGAACATCTTCACTTATGATTTCTTTGAGCAATATGATATAATTACAACATCCCTATCGCCCTCAATTCTTTAAACTAATAAAACAAAAACGACAATAGAGACAATGGTTGGCAATTCTCTTGTAATGAGTTGCCAGTCATTGTCTCTATGTCGTTATGTCGTTTTGAATTCAAAACCCAAAACTCCTAACTCCTAATTCTACATTGCCGATGTAGCTGCTACCAGCCATCCGTAAACACAGCTGCAAACACCGAAGAGGAGCACGCCAGCGGTGCAGAGAGCGAGAGCGGTGCGGGTAGCGCAGTCGCTCTTAAATGTTGGCAGCGGAGTGTCGGTCTTATTGATGAACATGCACTTCACAATCTTCAGATAGTAGTAGAGTGACGGCACAGTGTTAATCAATGCCAAGAACACTACTGCATAGGCAATATTGGTACCCTGCTGAGCTGCTGCCATAAACACGAAGAACTTACAGAACATACCAGCGAAGGGAGGAATACCTGCCAATGAGAAGAGAGCGAGCGTGAGAAGGAATGAGAGCTTGGGGTTGGTGGTGTAGAAACCATCAAACACTGACATCTCAGTATTGCCCTTACCACGTGTCTCAACAACATTGATAACAGTGAATACTGCCATGTTTGCTGCTACATAGATAAGAACGTAATACATCAAAGCTGTAAGACCCATTGTCTCGTTGCCTACGGCAGCAAGCATAATGTAGCCTGCCTGTGAGATAGAGCTGAACGCCATAAAGCGTTTGAGCTCTGTCTGGCGAAGCGCGAAGAGGTTTGCAATGGTGATGGTGAGCACGATAACAACATACATCAGTGTTTCGTAGTATTCAACCATCGGTGCAAACACCTTCAACAAAATGGTCATCAAAGCAAAAGCAGCGGCACCCTTTGAAACAACACTCAGGTAGCCTGTGACTGCTGTTGGCGCACCCTGATAGGTATCGGCTGTCCAGAAGTGGAATGGTACAAGCGAAATTTTGAAGCCCAAGCCACTGAAGAAGAACACCAAACCCATGATGGTGAGCGGTGTAGCGCTAATCTTAGCAGCCATATCGTCAAAATAGAGTGTGCCACAAGCGCCATAGAGGAACGAGATGCCATACAGCATCACGCCACTTGAGAACGTTGCGGTAAGTATAAACTTAGCAGCACCCTCAGCCGACTCCTTCTTATACTTATCGAAAGCCACGAGGCAAGCCATAGGTACAGAAGCCATTTCAAGACCAAGGAAGAACATGAGGAAATGTCCTGATGAAATCATCATATACATACCAAGCAAGGTAGAGATGATAAGCTCATAGAACTCGCCCTCTTTACGTGCTACATCCTCGCGCTCAATCCACGACTGTGCCATAACAACCACGATGAAAGCACCAGCGGTAAGAATAACCTTCATTACCTGTGCGGCAGCGGTGGCTGTATAAAGACCAGCAAATGCTGTGGCGGGTTGTGCAGTAAAGCAAACTGCTACCTGGGCTACCAACAGGAAACCTGTCAGCATGCTCAGAACAGAGTGTTTCTTCTCGCCTTTCAAGATAAGGTCGGCGAGGAACACTATTACCAAGGCTGCCATAAGGCCAGCCTCGGGTATCATATTAAAAAACTGACTATAATCCATTTTTTACTGCTGAACGGTTATTAAAGTGTTGGAATTACGCTAAGGATAGGAGCTACTGCATTGTTGATAACATGGCTTGCCCAGATAGGGAATGAACCAAGACCTGCAACACAGAAGATGAGGCAGCACACTGCAAAGCGCTCGTCCCATGTAGCGTCGGTAAGTTCCTCGAAGTGTGGGTTCTTAACCTTCTCGAAGAGGATAAAGCCCACGGTACGGAGGATATACACAGCGGTTACCACGATTGATGTGATGGCGATAACAGTGCAGCAACGGTGGAATGTATCAGCATTCTCGAAAGAACCGTTGAAGATAGTCATCTCAGCGATGAAGCCTGAGAAGCCCGGCAAACCAAGGTTGGCCAAACCTGCAATAACATAACCTACTGAGAGGAACGGCATTATCTTCATCAAGCCACCCAGTTCGCGAATGTCACGTGTATGTGTACGACCGTAAATCATACCGATGAGGGCGAAGAAGAGGGCTGTCATCAAACCGTGAGAAAGCATCTGGAGGATAGCACCTGTGCAAGAAACACGGGTCATCATCAAGAGAGCGAAGAGCACCAAGCCACAGTGTGACACTGAAGAATAAGCATTGATAAACTTCAAGTCGGTCTGAACGCAAGCCGAGAAAGCACCGTATACGACAGAGATAGTGGTGAGGATAAGGAAGATCCAAGCCAAATCATGAGCAGCCTGAGGCAACAGGAACATAGCGATACGGAAGCAACCGTAACCACCCAGTTTCATCAACACACCTGCATGGAGCATTGACACTGAAGTGGGCGCACAACCGTGACCGATAGGTGACCATGTGTGGAACGGGAACAGAGCACCAAGCACACCGAAACCGATAAACACAAATGGGAAAAGCACGTTCTGAACGGCTGCAGGGATATGGTTGTTATGTGCAATTTCAAGGATGCTCATGGTTGAAGCACCGTTGAAGAAGTAGATACCTACCAAGCCGAGGATGATGAGAGCAGAACCGCCCATCAACATCAACGTAAGCTTCATAGCAGCATATTCCTTGCGACCTGAACCCCAGAAACCAATCAAAAGGTACATAGGGATAAGGGCCACCTCATAGAACATGAACATGGTGAAAAGGTCGATCGAAATAAAGAAGCCATAAACACCTGTTGAAAGCAGCGTGAACCACATAAAGAACTCTTTTGTCAGTGGTTTCAATTTCCATGACGCGAAAGTTCCTGTAAACACGATTATGCTTGAAAGCAGAAGCATCACAACAGAAATGCCATCAACACCCACCTCATAATTGATGTGGAGCGAAGGGAACCATTCCGTAGTGGCGCGAAGAATCATCTCCTCGGTATTGCCTGCTGCACGCTCGCCGATAAAGTGGAGTGTGAGCCAAATGCTCAGTGCCAAAAGGCAAGAAGAACCGGCAACCATCACACCACGCACCTGATTGACGTTGCGGGCGATCCAAAGACCGAGCAACATCAGGACAGGGATTACTACGAATAAACTTAATATATTCATATTTTTAATTGTTAGTTGACGAGTTGACGAACTGACGAGTTGACGAGCTGTTCGTTTATAACTCAAAGCTATCAGCTTGTCTGCTTGTCCACTAGTCTACTTGTTTACAAACAGAGTAATAATAATGTTAAAGCTACCGTACCTGTGAGGAACCAAACGGCATACTGGCGAACGTCGCCGCTCTGCCATGGACGAATGGTTTCTCCTGCCTCATTAGCACCCCATGCGGTAAAGTCGATCAGACCATTGATAATCTTCTCGTCAATCCACTGTACGGGACGGCTAACAAAACGGAACAGAATCTTGTGTGTAACAAACTGGTAAACCTCATCCATATAGAAGCGCTTGTAAGCCCAACGATGCAGACGGGGGAAGGTGGCGTACATCTTGTCGGCGATAGGCTGCTTCTCACCTTTATAAATATAGGTGGCGAGTGCAATTGAAAGAATTGCAATCACAGTAGAAGTGGCTGCTACCTGCGGATCGAAGTGGATGGTATAAGCAGTGCCAGCTGCACTTACGAAAGAGCCGAAGCTTGCCCAATCCCAATGAAGGAAACCACCAAGTGTGGTAACAACACCTACACCAACAGTAATGATACTCAAGAACACCAGAGGGAATGTCATAGCAGCAGGTGCCTCATGCGGAGTGTGGTGAGCGTGAAGCTCTTTGTTCTCTGTACCCCAGAAGATACCGTAGTAGAGACGGAACATATAGAACGCTGTCATAGCGGCCACACCTGTCATCCACCAACCACAAAGGGGTGAGTAAGCGAAGCAAGCAGAGATAATCTCATCCTTTGAGCTAAAGCCCGAGAAGAAAGGAATACCTGCAATAGCAAGACATGAAATAAGGAATGTGATATGAGTGATAGGCATATACTTGCGCAAGCCACCCATTGTAGACATCTCATTAGAATGAACAGCGTGGATAATGCAACCAGCACCGAGGAACAAACATGCCTTAAACATGGCGTGTGTGAACAAGTGGAACATAGAAGCCATGTAGCCAAGCTGAGCATGATTATCAAGAGCGGCTCCGTGATGTCCAGGCAGACATACGCCAAGGGCTACCATCATGAAGGCAATCTGTGAGATTGTAGAGAAGGCAAGCACACGCTTGATGTCGCTCTGTGCACAAGCTACTGCAGCAGCGTAGAAGGCGGTGAAAGCACCAACAACCACTACAACGCTAAGAGCCTGAGGAGCATACTCAATCCATACAGGGAAGAGACGTGCAATCTGGAACACACCAGCAACCACCATGGTAGCTGCGTGAATCAAGGCCGATACAGGCGTAGGACCTTCCATCGCATCGGGCAACCAAATGTGCAATGGGAACATGGCCGACTTACCAGCACCACCGATAAACATCAGCACAAGAGCGGTGGGCAAAATCATGCCACCAGCAGCCAGCGCGCGAGCATTATCAGCAACGGTGAAAGCAGCAGCACCAGTACCGTAAGTTATCTCAGTTCCTGTGAACGAGAAGTTGTAGCTTCCTGTATAGTAGCCGAAGATAAGGATACCGATAAGGAAGAACATATCAGCAAAACGTGTTACGATAAACGCCTTCTTTGATGCGTGAACGGCAGCATGCAGTGTGTAATAGAAGCCAATGAGCAGATAAGAACTAACACCTACAAGCTCCCAGAACATATACATCTGGAAGATGTTGGTAGCAAGCACCAATCCGAGCATTGACATGGTAAACAGAGAAAGGAAAGCATAATAACGCTGGAAACCTTTCTCACCATGCATGTAGCCAAACGAATAGATGTGCACCATGAGGCTGACCGTTGAGATGACGATAAGCATCATCACAGAGATGGGGTCGAGCAGGATGCCAAGGTCGAAATGCAGATGGCCTAATGGCAACCATGTTACATTATAAGGAACGAAGGTTGCGAAGGTGCCGTCAGCAAGACGAGGGGCGGTGAAATACTGGAACGCTGTAAAATAGCTTAACACTGTAACCAGTCCGAGAGAACAGGTTCCAATGAGTCCGGCTGTTTTATGCGACCAGGCATATTTCTTATTCACGAATTCTGGCAGACCGATGACCAAGAAGCTGATCAACGGCAACAGAAGAATCCATATTGAATATGTAAAATCCATAATCTAAAATTAATATTTCATGTTTTCAATACTGTTCACCTGATCGCTATGGAAATTGCGGTAAACGTTGATAATAATCGCGATAGCAACAGCACTTTCGGCAGCACTTACACCGATAGAGAACAGGGTCATGAAGAAGCCCTCAAACTCACCAGTAAAGATTAAACGGTTGAAAGCAGCAAAGTTCAAATCAACAGCGTTGAGCACAAGCTCAATAGAGACGAGCAGGGCTATCAGATTGCGACGTGTAACGAAACCGAACACGCCGATAAAGAACAGAAGTGCGCTAAGCACAAAATAACATTCTACTGGTACCATATTACTTATTCTCCTTTTCTTTACGTGCTACAACAATTGCTCCAACGATACATGCCAGCAAAAATACTGAGATGAATTCGAACGGAAGCACATACTGATATTTATCTGAACCCAAAAGGGCCTTACCGATGACGTCCATCGTAACCTCATTGCCAGCAGTGGCGAGATTGAGGAAACCATTCTTCAACTGTATGCCCACCACAGTAATCAAGCTGATAATGCACAACAGCGAAATGCTGATGATACGACTTCCCTTTACATGCTCAACCAAACCCTGAAGCGTGCGTTTGCTCACCAGCTGTACAGCAAAGATATACATCATCACCATACCACCTGCATAAACGCTAATTTGGGCTGCACCAAGATAGGTGTAGTCGAGCAGGAAATAGAGGCCTGCCACTCCGAGGAGCACAAACAGCAGGAATGTGATAGAACGCATAATGCGTTTGGTCATCACGCACATGACAGCCGATCCAAGGATAATAACTGCCAAGATGCAAAACATTACTAAACTTGCCATAATATTTCTTGCTCCTTATTTTGTTTTGGTATTAAACGTACCAATCTCGAAGTCGGCACCACCATCAATGATGTTGGGCAACGAACCACCTTCATACACCTCTTTGTCAAGGTGAAGAACAAGTTGGTCGCGGTCAAATACCGAGTTTTCGAAATCGTTTACAAACTTGATGGCGCCAAAGTTGCAGGCGTTCACACATAGTTCGCAGAACATACAGTCGCCCAAATCGTACTGGTAATCAACAAGCTGTTTCTTTTTCTTACCTGTTTCAGGGTTCTCTACCATCTGCGACACAATTTTAATAGTGCCGTTCGGGCAAGACTTTTCGCACAGTGTGCAAGCTGTACACAGCACATTACCGTTTTCGTCACGGTTCATCACCAGACGTCCGCGGTGACGTGCAGCAACGTGCAGCGTTGTCTTGCGGTTCTCAGGATACTGCTCAGTGCTCTTCGGTGTGAAATACTCCTTCATGGTAGTTTTCATACCGATAGCAAGCGTCTTTACGGCAGCCCCGATTTCTCCGAAATATGATTTTTTGTTTTCTTCCATTGTTTTTCTTAATGTTTTAGAAGTGCCAACCGAATGCCACAACTACAGTCATGAGAATCAGGTTGATAAGACTCAGAGGCATCAAGTACTTCCACTCAAGCTTCAAGATCTGGTCGATACGCAAGCGAGGGAATGTCCAGCGCACCCACATAAGCAGCCAAACCACAGCAAAGGTCTTGCCAAGGAACCAAACGATACCTGGGATGTAGTTAAGAACACCATCAACGGCCTCTACACCAATGTTAAAGGGAGCCCAACCACCCAAGAATACGGTAGTGGCGATAGCAGAAACTACGAAGAGGTTAAGATACTCAGCAAGATAGTAGAAGCCGAAGCCCATACCCGAATATTCGGTATGATAACCAGCGGTAAGCTCGCTCTCAGCCTCGGCCAAGTCGAACGGACCACGGTTTGCTTCTGCGTTACCAGCTACGAGGAACACGAGGAAGGCAATAATAGCGGGGATGTGTCCCTTGAAAATAAGCCAACCGAAAGCTCCCGTCTGAGCATTAACGATCTCGCTAACCTGCATTGTACCAGTGAGAATTACAGCAGTAATCAAGCACAGAGCCAATGACATTTCGTAAGAAATGAGCTGTACAGCGCCACGCATAGCCGACACTACCGAATACTTATTGTTTGAACCCCAACCAGCCATAAAGATACCAACGATACCAATACTTGAAATGGCCGACATCAGGAACAAGCCAACGTTGAAATCAAGCACCTCGGCGCCATTGTTCCAAGGCAGGAATGAGAAGGTACCAACTGATGCTATGATTACAAGGAATGGAGCGACATAATAGAGCACTTTATCAGCACCGTCGACAGAGAAGATTTCTTTGATAAGCATCTTCAACACGTCGGCAAACACCTGGAAAATGCCCCAAGGACCTACACGCATCGGGCCAAGACGGCACTGGAAGTAGGCGCAGACTTTACGCTCCATGAAGATCAAGATGATAGCGAGGATGGCATAGCCTGCAAGGATGCAGACACCAACCAAGATGCACTCGATCAGTATTGTCCAAAAATCTCCAAGGCCACATGTTACTGCGAGGAGATTATGAAACCAGTTTGTTACTAAACTAAAGTCAAACATTCTTTCTAATGTTTATTATTAATGATTGTGCTATTAGCGGTCAATATCAGGGATAACGAAGTCGATAGCCGCACCTGTTGTAATCAAGTCAGCGATTTTCTGTCCACGCAGCATCGGATCCAAAGCACCCGTCAACGTGAGACCCATCGGACGCATCTTCATACGATAGGGGCTCTTGTCGCCCTTCGAGTCGAGATAAACGCCAAACTCGCCACTGGCACCTTCAACAGAGAAATACCACTGTCCTTCAGGCACCTTGATAATAGGTTTCTGTTTGATATAGAACTCGCCAGCAGGAATATTATCAATGAGTTGCTCGATGATATCAAGACTCTGGTAAAGTTCCTGAATATGGCAGTAGTAGCGATCCATTGAGTCGCATCCTGTCATTGTAATTTCCTTCCACTCTACCTTGTCATACATATCATATGGATGACGTTTACGAGTATCGTTCTTCCATCCTGCAGCACGACCAGCGGGGCCAGTAACAGCATAGTTGATACAATCCTCACGACCCATAGGTCCTACACCTACCAGACGGTTATGTGTAATAACATTATCACCAAACACATCGAGATACTCTTGAATCTTCGGACGCAGATACTTGCAAAGTTTCTTTGTATTCTCAACAAATTTGGGATCAATATCGGCCTGGCATCCACCTATACGATAATAGTTCATGATGAGGCGTCCACCAGTTGTCTCCTCCATTACATTGAGCACATGTTCGCGGTCACGCATACAATAAAGGAATGCGGTAAGAGCGCCGAGGTCCTGAGCTGTACAGCCAAGATAAAGCAAGTGGCTATCAATACGCTGGAGCTCGTCCATGATGGTGCGAATGTAATGTATGCGGTCAGACAGTTCAATGCCCATACCCTCTTCAATAACACCCACCAAAGCATGGCGATGCATCATAGCTGAGAGGTAGTTCAAACGGTCAGTAAGAGCAAGTGTCTGAGGATAGGTCATACCCTCCCACATTTTCTCAATACCGCGATGGATGTAACCCAAGTGAGGATAGATGCGTTTCACTTTCTCTCCATCGAGCACAGTCTGCAAACGGAGCACACCGTGAGTTGATGGGTGGTTAGGGCCAATGTTTACAACAAAGTCGTCGTCATCAAACAAGCGTTTCTTTGTAGCAATAAGATGTCCATCCTCATTCAAGCTATAAACAGTTGTAAAATCGCTCTCGGGCTCATCTGTCAATGGGAACTGGTTTGCTTCGGGGCTCATATCAAAGCCTTTACGCAAGGGGTAGCCATTGAAGTCGGTACGTAAGAAGAGACGACGCATATCGGGATGTCCGAGGAACTTAATTCCTACGAAATCGAACACCTCACGCTCAAGCAGTTCAGCAGCCTTCCACAGTTCTACAACAGTAGGAATAACATCGCTATCGTCAACTTTCTTGGCGATAGTCTTTACTGAACAACGCTCGTTGTTATCAGTATTCTCAAGGATATAAATACATCCTAATCCTTCTTCGCCGAAATCTTCACCGATGATGGTAACAAGGTAGTCGAAATGTTTCTGGTTTTTCAGTTTCGACATCTCACTGGCGAAATTGTCAAATGAGAGTTCAATATTTTCAAGTTTCATATCTTATACCTTATTATATTAATCAGTTAGTAGACCTTTCTTTGCATCGAAATCGGCAGGAACCTCATTCACCACAATGGTATTCTCATTTTTCTTAAGGCGCTCGGCTTCAAGAGCCTCGTTGCTCAAGCCATGCAAGCCACCTTTACTCATAGAGAGAGCTTTCTCTTCCTTGTTCATTTTGTGGTTTGCGCCTCCAAAGAATTTCTCTACCTTTACTTTACGCTGCAATTGCATCATACCATAAAGGATTGCCTCAGGACGAGGAGGACAGCCTGGCACATACACATCAACAGGAACAATTTCGCTGATGCCACGCACTACGTTATACGACTTTTTGAAGGGGCCACCAGAGATGGCGCAACCGCCAACGGCAACCACATACTTAGGCTCAGCCATCTCATCGTACAGACGCTTAAATACAGGTGCCATCTTGTTTGTGATAGTGCCTGCACACATAATAAGGTCAGCCTGACGAGGAGAGTTACGAGTAACCTCAAAGCCGAAGCGTGAAAAATCGTAACGTGCACATCCCACTGCCATAAACTCAATACCGCAGCAAGATGTTCCGAATGTTAATGACCATAGAGAGTTGGAACGACCCCAGTTAATAGCCTGATCAAGCGAGCCAACAATCACATTGACGCCTCCTTCATGGAGCTCGTCTACGATTTTCTCAAGGGTAGCATTGTCCTTGAACTCATCGTAAGGAATACTCTTGATAACAGGTTTTCTTACTTCCATTCCAACGCTCCTTTCCGCCAAGCGTAAGCAAGGCCAAATACCAATACCAGCATAAAGAAGCCAACGCTAGCAAGCGCCATGACTCCAAACTGCTTGACAACCACTGCCCAAGGATAGAGGAACAATGTCTCGATGTCGAACATCAAGAAAAGGATAGCGAAGAGATAGTAACCCACATGCACAGGGATCCAAGAGGTTCCACGGGTAGGAATACCACACTCAAACGGCTGACCCTTTACCGGATTGTACGAACGCGGACCCACGAGTTTTGCAACCACGTATGCCCCCACAACCAGTACAACGGCCGTCAAGATTACGGTGATGAATAAAATAAAATTCATAAAATATTAAAACAAATTATTTCTTTGTCTACGTAGAATATTCTAAAATTTATGGATTACAATTTTCAACATGCAAAGTTAGTAATAATAATTGAAACTTAAAGATTTTTAAGAAGAAAATATGGATTGTTCAGTTGTTATTCAAACAATAAAGCATAAAAAAAGGAAAAGCACCAAGAAAAAGAAACGATATTCTTTCTCTTAGTGTTTTTCCTTTAAGACCATCTATTGTTGTAGATTATTTCGTCAAGTCGAAGCCAACACGTACGCCGTCATAATTTTTCGAGATATTGCCAATGGCATTTACAGTTTCGTTACTGCTCATCGACGCAAGAGTTTGAATAAGAGTAAGCACCTTTTTCGATTCAAACAGCAAACCAATACCATCAGTATTACGCTTGATATGTCCTGTGGCATTGAGCAAAAGTGTTGACAGTTGCACCTCACCAGTATTCTCGTTATAAGAATACTTACCAACAATGCTCTTACCATCGAGTTTGGCCGAGAAAGAGCCATTGTTATCAAAGGTGATGTAAGTGTTTGAAGACGAGAATCCCAGTTTAGAATATTGCGAAGCCATCTTCTCTTTTACCTGAGTGGCCGCAATCTCTCCACCAGCTTTTGCCAGTGTGTTTTCGCTTGTAAACGCACAGCCAGGGCCTTTATATTTCCAGGTTCCAATGAGATTTTTCTGAGTGATACGATCAATGCCCAATACACTACTCAAAACATTACCCAATGTTTCACCATTTGCAGTAGCGCCCAAAATACTTCCCAGCACACTACCACCTGTAGCTGCCGATGTAGATGTTGTGGTTGACGAAGATACTGATGATGAGGTTGACGAAGACGAATTGGCTCCTCCCCCTACTCCTCCACAACTTGAAAACAAAACTGCGCTGATAGCTACTGCTACAGAAACTAAAAATTTCTTCATCTTTTCTTTTTTATATTACTTAAAACTATTTTTGTCACTATTTCGAGTATATTGCAACCAATCAATGGCAACAACCATACTATTAGACTTCAGTTTTTCACCAAGGTTTAATGTTATAATAATATTATTTTAACAATAACAAGATTACCTACATAAAACTTACTTACTCATAACGCTTTATCATATCAGAGCACCCATCTAATCCTTATTCATCGAAACACTAAGCCTAAAGAAAATAATGGACGACAAAGCACATTCCTTGTCGTCCATTAATATACATATATTGGCTTTCGCGCACTTAATTATTAACGCTACCGCCAACAATATCAAGCAATTCGTTCGTAATAGCCTGCTGACGTCCTTTATTATACTGGAGATTGAGTTCACGCAGCAACTCATCGGCATTATCAGTGGCCGTCTGCATAGCCACCATACGTGCCGCATGTTCACTAGCATTGCTATCAAGTAAAGCCGTATACACCATTAGGTTGAGTTCCTGTGGGATAAGTTCTTGCAATACAGTGGTCAAATCAGGTTCAACAATAAAGTTGTCGTTCAGCGGTTTTGCCACCTCTACCTTTTTGCCATTGTCTGCTTCCTCCTGTTTCTTACGAAGATATTCCTGAGCTTTTTCAGTAGCCATCGTCGATGTCAAATCGCGATCGTTATCCGACATAAAGTCGTCATGAATATCAATAGGCAAGAACACACGTCGCTGCAGAATTTGCGAGCCTGCACTCTTGAAATGATGATAAATCAACTCTACCTTGTCAATCTCGCCAGCCATAAACTTCTTGCACAATTCTTCAGCAATAAGTTGACATCCATGCGGATTTGGCTTATCAGCAAGTCCCATAAAATCGCCTCCAGCAGGCAGTCCAAGCTTCGTCACTTTCTCGGCCACCTTTCTACCTACAGGGTAGACAACGATGTCAGAGATGTCTTGAGCCTTATACTCGCCAATGGTTTGCTCCATCATTTTAATTACATTATTATTGAAGCCACCACACAAGCTACTGTTACTGGTAAACACCACCAATGCCACACGTTTAACATGAGCGTGCGGAATGTTAAGTGGCGTTTGCACATCAGGCATAGCTGCGAGGAACGATTTCAATATATGCTCCAAACTGCTTTCGTAAGGCAACATGTTGCTAATAAGCGTTTGAGCATGATGCAATTTAGACGAAGCCACCATCTTCATGGCACTCGTGATTTTACGAGTGCTATTTACGGAGACAATTCGGTCTTTTGTTTCTTTAAGTGACGGCATAAGCTATTACTTTTTATACTGACCTGCAATATCAGCCATCGTATCAGAGATAACCTTTATCGCATTGTCATCAATTTTGCCGGAAGCCAAGAAGTCGATGGTATCCTGATGTGTAGAACGCATCTTGTCAAGGAAAGTGCCTTGACACTCAATTACCTTCTCTACAGGCACATTGCGCATCAAGCCGTGGATACCGCAATAAAGGATAGCAATCTGCTCACCTACGGCCATCGGGCTATACTGAGGCTGAATGAGCAACTGGTTGTTTTTACGTCCACGGTCGATAGTCATAGCCGTTACCGCATCCATATCACTTGAGAACTTTGAGAAAGCCTCAAGTTCACGATACTGAGCCATATCAATCTTCAGTGTACCAGCCACTTTCTTCATACTCTTAATCTGTGCCGAACCACCCACACGGCTCACCGAGATACCCACATTGATGGCGGGACGGAAACCCTGGTTGAAGAGGTCGGTTTCAAGATAAATCTGACCGTCAGTAATAGAAATTACGTTAGTCGGAATGTATGCAGAAACGTCGCCAGCCTGAGTCTCAATAATAGGCAGAGCGGTGAGCGAACCACCACCTTTCACATGGCCTTTCAAGCACTGAGGCAGGTCGTTCATCTGTTCAGCCACCTCTTGCTGGTCGTTGATACGTGCAGCACGCTCCAACAAACGGCTATGCAGGTAGAACACGTCACCAGGATAAGCCTCACGTCCAGAAGGACGACGAAGAATCAGTGATACCTCGCGGTAAGCAACTGCCTGTTTCGACAAATCGTCGTATACTACCAAGGCAGAGAAGCCACGGTCACGGAAGTATTCGCCGATGGCAGCACCTGCAAAAGGTGCATAGTATTGCATAGCAGCAGGATCAGCAGCTGTAGCACTTACAATAATAGTGTAAGGCAGAGCACCATGCTCCTTCAAGTTTTCTACCAATGCAGCTACGGTAGAAGCCTTCTGACCGATAGCAACGTAGATACAGTAAACAGGATTTCCTGCCTCATAGAAGCTCTTCTGGTTGATGATGGTATCAATGGCGATAGCAGTCTTACCTGTCTGGCGGTCGCCGATAATCAGCTCACGCTGTCCACGACCGATAGGAATCATCGAGTCGACAGCCTTCAAGCCCGTTTGCAACGGTTCCTTTACAGGCTGGCGATAGATAACGCCAGGAGCCTTGCGGTCAAGAGGCATTTCAAAAGCGCCTGTCAAGTCGAGGTCGCCCTTTCCATCGATAGCCTCACCCAGCGGATTGATGACACGTCCGAGCATATTGTCGTTCACGCGGATGCTGGCAATACGCTTTGTACGTTTTACACGCATGCCTTCCTTGATGCCCGATGTTGATCCTAACAACACACAGCCCACGTTGTCTTCCTCGAGGTTCATCACGATAGCCATCGTGCCATTCTCAAATTCCAACAATTCGTTAGCTTCAGCATTATGCAGACCATAGATACGGGCCACACCATCACTTACTTGAAGTACGGTGCCGACTTCGTCAAACTCAGCCTTTCCGCTGATGCCCTTCAGTTGCTCAAGCAATACTGAGGACACTTCGCTTGGTTTAATTTTATCTGACATAATAAAAATTCATTAATATTAGGCACGAAGCAGTGTTCATGCCATACTCACGTTATTTAAGCTTTGACAAGATGGCATTCAATTGCGATTTGATGCTGGCATCCATACGATAGGTATCATATTCCAGAACGAAGCCACCGATAAGATCGGGATCCACTTCAGAAACAAATTCCACCTTACCATTTGTTTGACTGCCAACCAGTTTTTGCAATTTTCCCTCAACCTGTTCCGACGGTGCTGTAGCCGTTACCAGCCGTGCCCGTATCAAATTGTTTTGCTTTCTGTAAAGGTCGACAAATGAATGAGCCATGAATTGCATAATGCCTTCACGTCCCTTCGAAAGAACCAGCTCGATGAAGCGCTCTGTCAGCTCACATCTGTCAGCACCAGCAGCAGCCATCAGCAAATTCTTCTTTTGTTCCTTTGAAAGCATCGGATTATCTATGGTCACCTTCAAGGCGGGCACTTGCGCATAGCTATTTGCTACATTCTGCATATCAACATACACAGCAGCGGATAGCTTAGCATCGGTGCAAGCCTTCAAGAGGGCACGCGCATATCTTACCGATATTAATCCTAAATCCATAGCAATAATTATTTATCGTTAGCGGTAACCTCGTCAAGCATCAGGTTGATATAATCCATCTGTGCCTGGTCAGTGTCAAGCTTCTTACGCAATACTTTTTCTGACACCTCCACACTCAAGAGCGCCACTTGCTGACGAATAGCAGCAATAGCGGCTTGCTTTTGGCTTTCAATCTCGGCTTTAGCGTCGCTTATGATGCGTGCGCTCTCCTCACGAGCTTTCACTCGTGCATCCTCAACGATAGCCTCTCGTGTATTGGCAGCTTCTTTAAGAATTGCTACTTGCTTGTCACGAGCCTCCTGAAGAATGGATTCGCTCTCCTGTTTGATATTCTCAAGGCGTGTAGTAGCCTCATGTGCTTTACGCAAGCTCTCATCAATGTAGTTCTTGCGTTTCTCCACCATCCCGATGATAGCGGGGAAGCCGAATTTGGCCAGCACCACGAACACCACCAAGAATGCAGCAAGCATCCAAAGGAGCAAACCGGGGTCAGGAGTTAATATTGATGGTAATGTACTAAAATCCATTCGTATAAATTTACAAACGATATAACCTTATATCACAATAACAGTAGCCGGCACGAAACCATGCCGGCCCTTGATGTTTTATTATTTAATAAGGAAGGCGCAAGCTACGATAGCGAAAAGGGCACAACCCTCAACGAATGCAGCAGTCAAAATCATGTTAGTTTGTATTTTTCCAGAAGCCTCGGGCTGACGTGCAATAGCGTCCATAGCGCTACCACCAATCTTACCAATACCCAAACCAGCACCGATTGTTGCGAAACCTGCTCCAAGAGCGCAGCCCAGCTGTGCCAGGCCTTCAGCTGCCAAAAGTGATGAAATAATCATAATTATAAATTTTTAAAATTGTTATTTAATGTTTTGTTGTTTACTTAGATTTATACATGAGCCACTAAAGTAGATTTAGAACCATTACCAGCCCACATAATTATTAGTTTGTTAAGCTTCCGCCTCCTCTTCCTTATGGGCCAAGCCGATGAACACGGCGCTCAGCAAAGTGAAGACATAAGCCTGAACGAAAGCCACCAGCACCTCAAGACAGTTCATGAAGAGCAGCATAATAGCGCTGATGAAGTTCAATCCCATACCATAGCCTACACCCATCGACCATCCTAAGAAGATGATGCAGGTAAAGCTCAATATGATAGCGTGACCTGCCATCATATTGGCAAAGAGACGTACCATCAAAGCGAAGGGCTTTGTGAAGACCCCAAAGAACTCGATAAGCGGCATCAAAGGCACAGGATAAGCCTTCAAGAACAAAGGCACGTGTGGCCAAAAGATGTCTTTCCAATACTCTTTGTTACCGAAGAGGTTGATGACTACCATCGAGCAGAATGCCAAGAAGAACGTAATATTGATATTACCCGTTACGTTAGCACCGCCAGGGAAGATAGGCAACAATCCCAACAGGTTGGTAGTGAAGATGAAGAAGAACACCGTAAGCAAGTAAGGAGCATAAGGTTTAAAATGCTTCTCTCCTATCGATGCCTTTACTACATCATCATAAATGGCCATCACAAACATCTCCATCATTCCCACGAAGCCACCAGGTGCTTCGCTATGCTCGTCACGTTTCCGATACCAACGCGCACAAGAGAGGAAGACAACAATCAGCACAATGACCACAATCCATATCTGGGCTACTGTCTTTGTAAAACTGATGTCGAAGGGGCGCACTGATGTACCATCTGCCATTTTCTCATAAATTTTTCCGTGATGATGTTCATCAAAGAAATATTTATCAGGTAGCGTCTCGGCCGTACAAACCGTCCATTCTCCTGTCTCTGAGCTACGAACAATTATTGGGAGAGGTATACTTAAACTCTCTTCTCCGAAGGTAGCGATGTGCCACTCATACGAGTCAGACAGGTGTTCAAGCACAATCTCGGGTATGTCAAGTTTTTCACCACCCTTTTCCTCATTATTGGCAACCGCCATCATAGGCGCCACCAGCATGAGCATTAGGATGAGCAACGACCTTAATTGTTTCATTATCATAAGTTTTATTTACTTTTCACACTTGCTGTGAGCATTGGAAACATGCGCAAAAAACAAAGAGTGGTGCGTAAGAACAGCAAAATAGAAACACATAAATACCATTACATACATAAGCATTGCTTCGCGGCCTACAGCCACCCAGCACCCCACCATTGTAGCAAGAGCCAGCAGCATACGGAAGCCCGACACAGCGGTAAAGAAAGTAGGCAAGCTATCAGGATGCTGTCCTGCCACCCATTTCCATATTAGCGCATCGGCAAGTTCTACGGCAACGGCAAAAACAACAGACACGATGAGCGGTGCAACGATATCACTGCTGCATATTGCAAACGCCATCAAAAGCAATGCAATAGCTATCAACACCAGCATAATGGCCATTGTTTGAAAAAGATACCTTTTGCTTAACCGTTTTATCTCTGTCATGATTATTATTTATTTCTGTTTACTGTGTAACAACGTTGTGTTTTTACATGACGCTTATAGCTCCACGCAAATTGTCACATTGTTCTTCTGCACTTCAACGAATCCTCTTGTCACCATCATCTCATGAGCACCCTGTGCATCATGATAGATGATGCGTCCCGCCTGTAACGAAGAAATGATAGGAGCATGGTTGGTCAGTATTTCAAACTCGCCACTGACGCCTGGCACCACAACGCGTTCTACACTTCCCTTATACTCCACCTTCGCTGGAGAAACGATACTTAAATTTAAACTCATATTCAAAAAAATTCTTTTTCTGCGAATTTATTCCAATTACTTCTGCACAGCACCTTTAAGCGCTGGCCTTTGCTGCCTCCAACAACTTCTTGCCCTTGGCAATAGCATCGTCAATAGTGCCTACGTTGAGGAAAGCTTGCTCGGGCAGGTCGTCAACCTCGCCATCAAGAATAGCGTTGAAGCCCTTGATGGTTTCTTCTATGGGCACCATCACGCCAGGCAGACCTGTAAACTGTTCGGCCACAGCGAAAGGCTGCGACAAGAAACGCTGCACACGACGTGCACGGTTCACAGTAAGCTTATCTTCGTCAGAAAGTTCATCCATACCCAGAATGGCGATGATATCTTGCAACTCTTTATAGCGCTGCAAAATTTCCTTCACGCGCTGTGCGCAGTCATAGTGGGCCTTACCCACAATCAGCGGATCAAGGATACGTGAGGTAGAACCCAGCGGATCAACAGCGGGATAAATACCCAGCTCGGCAATCTTACGGCTCAGCTCAGTAGTAGCATCAAGGTGTGTAAACGTTGTTGCTGGAGCAGGGTCGGTAAGGTCGTCGGCAGGCACATACACAGCCTGCACTGAAGTAATAGAACCTTTCTTAGTAGAAGTAATACGTTCCTGCATCTGTCCCATTTCACTTGCCAATGTAGGCTGATAACCTACGGCCGAAGGCATACGACCTAACAAAGCCGACACCTCAGAACCAGCCTGAGTGAAACGGAAAATATTATCAATGAAGAACATGATATCAGCAGCTTCGCCGTTCACGCCACCATGGTCGCGGAACTCTTCAGCAACGGTCAATCCCGACAGTGCCACTGAAGCACGTGCTCCAGGCGGTTCGTTCATCTGTCCGTAAACGAGGGTTGCCTGACTTTTTTTCAGTTCTTCAGGATCAACCAATGAGAGGTCCCACTTGCCCTCCTCCATTGCTTTTTTAAATTTCTCGCCATAACGTATAACACCCGACTCGAGCATATCTCGTATCAAGTCGTTACCCTCACGAGTACGCTCTCCTACACCCGCAAATACCGAGTAACCATTGTGGCCTTTGGCGATATTGTTAATCAGCTCCATGATGAGCACGGTTTTACCTACGCCAGCACCACCAAACAAACCAATCTTACCACCTTTCATATAAGGTTCGAGCAAGTCGATAACCTTAATACCGGTAGCCAACATCTCTTTGTGTGTAGAAAGGTCTTCGAATTTCGGTGCCTCGCGGTGAATAGGATATGAGCCTTCCATATCCAGCTCTTTCATACCATCAATAGGCTTACCGATGACGTTCATCATTCGGCCCTTAATCTGTTCACCAGCAGGCATAGTAATAGGTCTTCCTGTCTGCACCACTTCCAATCCACGCTGTAAGCCATCGGTATTATCCATGGCCACACATCTTACTGTGTCTTCACCAATGTGCTGCTGAACCTCGATAATCAGGTCAGAGCCATCTGGCCGTGCGATTTTCAGTGCATCATGAATTTTTGGCAACACCTTCTCAGCATTTTGTCCAGCCGTGTCAAAATACACGTCAATCACAGGACCAATGATCTGTGAAATGCGCCCATTTAATTGTGCCATATATTTAACAGTTTGTTTAAATTTCCAAGTGCAAAAATATCAAATTAATTTATATTCAGCAAATATTTAGCGTTATTTGTTCCTAATTTGAACAACATCACACGCTATTTAAATACTGAGTTCATCCAACACTTTAATCAGTTTTCGATCAAAGGGTTTATCGCTACGTATAGCCTCGCTCAGGGGCACGTAAACGATTTCGTTATTACGCACGCCCACCATCACATTGCGCTGGCCCTGCATAATAGCCTCAATAGCACCTACACCCGTGCGTGAGGCCAAGATACGGTCGTGAGCCGTAGGACGTCCACCACGCTGTAAGTGTCCGAGGATAGACACACGTACATCATACTGAGGAAACTCGTTGCGCACACGGTCAGCATAATACAGGGCGCCACACTTAGGGCTTTCTGATACGATTACGATACAGCTCTTCTTCGACTTACGAATGCCACGCTCCATGAAGCGAGCCAACTGGTCAACATCGGTGCTATCTTCAGGAATGATAGCAGCCTCGGCACCACTGGCAATAGCACTGTTCTGTGCAAGATAACCAGCATCTCGGCCCATTACCTCGATGAAGAAGATGCGCTCATGGCTCTGTGCGGTATCGCGAATACGGTCAACACACTCAACGATTGTGTTCATGGTGGTGTCGTAACCGATGGTCGAGTCGGTACCATAAAGGTCATTATCAATGGTGCCTGGCAGACCAATGCAGCATACATCATACTTCTTTGCAAACTCCATTGCGCCGGTCAATGATCCATTACCACCAATAACCACGAGGGCATCAATACCATTCTCCATCATGTTATTGTAAGCTTTCTCCTTACCTTCATCGGTCATAAACTCTTTCGAGCGAGCCGTTTTCAGAATGGTGCCACCATTCATAATAATACCACTAACATTTTCTGTAGTAAACGGTTCCATCTCGTTATTGATAAGACCATCATAACCGCGGTATATACCTTTGATATTAAAGCCATTGCAAATACCAGCACGTGTCACGGCACGTATGGCTGCATTCATACCAGGAGCATCACCACCCGAGGTTAGCACACCTATCGTTTTAATTCTTGCCATAATATTATAATGTATATTTCTTTTATATATTTTATTGATTTGTTATTCACTCTAATTTTTTTCATTCACGCCTCATAACACGTTCATGAACCACATAACAGCCAAGCCCACCAGTGCGCCCACCGCACATTTCACACCTACGTTACGGAAATACCAGTTTACGCGCACTCGTTCAGTCTTCATATATGCCAAGCCACACATCGACCCTATTCCGAGCACATTGCTACCCATAGCCGAGGCGTAAGCCACTATTTTCCAGTAGATGCCATTTTGGGCAAAGTCGGCACCCCAATGCTGTACGACAGCCCCTGTCTCAATAACAGGGAAGAGCGAGATCATGCTCATTGCCGACATAAACTCGTCGATCACCAAGCTCATCACACCCGCTATTGTTCCCAACAGCCACACATGGTGCACCTCTTTTTGCAGGAACTGTGCCACCCATGCCACGATGCCTGTTTCAGTCATTACGCCCATAGCCAGCATCACGCCCATCACATAAAGCATCATCTGTATTACGCCATATTGCAGCACACGCGGAATGCGACGATTGGTATTATCGCCCGACTTCAGTAGTTTTCGGTTCACCACCTCATTAACAATGCTCAGCACCGCCAGCACACAAAAGGCGCCCAAGAAGGGGCTCAACCGAGTGATATTATGAAAGGTAGGGATGAACCACAGTCCGCCAATGCCCACAAACAGCATCAGCGCCCGCTGCCACACCTTCAGGTTTGTATCGTCGCCACGATAAGGCAATGTCACCCACTGTGTTTCAATACGCTCGGGCAAGGCACGGCCTATCCACCATACTGGCATCAGCCAAGCTATTAGGCAAGGCATCAGCAGCGCCATTGAGAAGTTGGTAGCAGTAACCGCCCCCATATTCCACAGCACCAATCCTGTGGGGTCGCCAATTACTGTCAACGCTCCACCACAGTTGGCCGACACCACAATCACGCTCCCATAAATCATGCGGTTACGACGTCCTTCCACCACTTTATGCATCAAGGTAAGCATCATCACTGTAGTGGTGAGGTTGTCCAAATTTACAGAGAGCAAGAACGTGATAGCCGCTGTCATCCACAACAAGCGTTTACTGCTGCGTGTGCGCATCAGTTGCAAAAGGAAGTCGAAGCATCCGTTGTTTTGTAATATCTCAACAATCGACATCGTAGCCAAAAGGAAGAGCACAATCTCGGCAGCTTTTCCCACATATTTCAGGAAAACATTCTGAGCTATAAACTGCTTGGTAGCCAGTCCAGTAGAGGCATCTCCTTGAAGAAAAGAAGCATACTCGCCCAGGTGTTGACTTTGCACATAGTCAGAGCCATAGCAAAGATAAAGCACCCACCCCACCGTACCGATAAATATAGCTACGGCACTTTTGTTGACGTTCGTCACCTTCTCAGTAGCTATGAGAAGATATCCCATCACCATTATGGCAAGTATAATAAAAGTCATCCGTTCTTGGTTACGAAGTTAATACTTTGTGGATAATGCACGGGCAAAGGTAATAAATATTATCGAAAAAAGAAGAAAGCGCCAAACTTTTTTCACACGTTTAACGCTATTTTTACACCCTCTCTTCAGGTTTTCATCGTCTTATCAATCGTTTCAAGAAGAAATAGAGTCGTTCTTGCGTATAAAAGCAGCACCAAGAAGCGCTAAAGGGCCTATACCCCAACTTACGTTTATACCGCGAGGCAATCTCATTAAAGTGAATATCGCGCCATGCAGCCCGCAACATAGCAAGGGCACGTAGGCGTTCACCACGCGTCCAACCACCCTTGTGTTTACAGTAGTAGCCGAAACAGTCTACCACCACCAGCCATCGCACCGCCTCATAGCGCTGCACAATCTCGTCTGGTTGTCGAGCCTCAATAATTTGCCTACGCATACTGGCCGTTGCCTTCAGATAATCGAAACGCGATAGCCCCTGCGTATGCGTAATAGAGCCCGCATGCTGCCAATAATAATACACCCCTTGACAGCAGTCTACATACCGGCTGCGCAAATAGTGCATACGCGTGGTATTATCATCACTGTATGTGCGGCAAGTTTCATCATAGGGCGTCGCTTTATGTAATGCTGTTCTCACCGCATAGCAGCCATGCAGTGCCCATGTTAGGCTGTGTATAAATGCCGTGCGCCCATCATAACGTTGGGCCACCATCGGATAATCGTGCGCTCGGCCATCCTCTTCCACATTCACCACCCAAAAGAGTACACAGTCGGTATCGTCATGGCGCGCAAAGCAGTCGGCAGCCTGTTGTAAGGCATCAGCCGACATCCAGTCGTCGCTATCCAAGAAACATACATACTGCCCACGGGCCTGGCTCAACGCCACATTACGGGCATGGGCAGGACCACTATTTTTGCTTAAAGCAACAACACGTATCCTATTATCAACCAATGAATAACGCGCCAACCGTTCAAGTGAATTATCGGTTGAAAAATCGTCAACACAAATCACTTCAAAGGCATCAAGCGTCTGCTGTAAAAGCGATTGCAAACACCTATCTATGGTGCGCTGAGCGTTATACACCGCCACAATAACGGTGAACACAATGGGCTGTACGGTTAGCGTCCCAACTTCTGCTTTATTCTTTTCCATACCTCCGATTTTTCATTAATGGCACGCGCGGCCAGCACCGACGTCACCACCATCAGCGCCATACCTATCAGCCAGTAAGCCCACCCCACTTGCAAAAACGTGAGCAGAAATGCAGCCAAAAGCCAAGGTGCAAAACAGGCTATGGTGCGAAGCAACGCTGCCGACAAGATAAAGCCATATTTATAGCGCACATATAGATACGACACCACCATCTCTACTGCCGCTGAAGTCAGCAGTCCGTAGCCAGCCCCCTTTAAGCCAAAGAAGTTGAAGCCCACCAGTACGGCCGTTACCATACACACATCGTTAATCAGTTCAAGGAAGAAGTAAGAACGCGAGTCGCCTTTTGCCAAGGGTATATATTCAACGGGCAGATACAGTGCCTTGCAGAACATAGACAGCGCCGATACCTGTATCATGCCAGCCACAGGCAAAAACTTAGAACTAAACAGCAAGGGCAGCAAGATAGGTATGCCCACGATGAGGGCTACCAGCAAGGGCGTAATCATGATGAGCGACACCTCAGTTTGCGAGTTTACCAGTCGGCACAACTCCACTCGCTGCGCACTAATGGCCGACAGGCGCGGAAAATAGTCTGACTCAAGGGCCGTAAACACCATGCCAGCATAGGTTACCGCCAGCATATAGCCAGCATTAAACAAGCCCACCATAGCCACCGAGGCATGATAGTTTAGCCACGAGCGTATCAAGAAGTCGGCACCGCTACCCACCACGCCAGCCAGCACAAAGGCCAACCCTAACTTTACAATATCAATACCCTGGCTTAGAAAGGCCAAACTCAGCGACACCCTATATCTAAAATGTCGGCACGAGAACCACACCGTCAGCACCATTTGCATAGCGCCCACCAGCACCAGCGAGGGTACAATGCCCTTTTCGCCAAAGTACCAATAGATGGGCACCGACAACGCAGTGGCTGCCAGCACGTTATACACCGATATGCGTGCCAGCTGTCCCAGTTGGCGTATGCCTTTCAGCACCGCCATCTCACCACCCGTCACCGCCATCAGTCCTACCAGGGGCGAGAGAAAGACAAAGTGCCATACGTGGTTTCCCCAAGAAAAGGTCCAGGCATCCAGCACTGTGCTCAAGCAGCAACATAGCAGCGTGCCCACCAGTGCCGTGAGCAAGCACCACGAGCGCACCAGTCGCACCATACGTGCGGTGTCAGCCTCCTGACCATTTTCATAGGCATCGGCTATTTTTCTTACCGCGCTCATAGGCAATCCCAGATTGGTTGAGTCGTTCAGCAGCTTCACCGACGAATTGAAAAGCGCCACCAGTCCCATACCCTGTGGTCCCAGCAGTAGCGCCACCAGTTTGTTGCGCACCAGTCCCACAAGTATGTTCAGCCCCTGTATGCCGCCAAACACGCCAGTATATTTAAATATGTGTGTATAATTGTTAGGATTTTTACCCATAGCATTGTTACTTCTGTATCGCCAACCTTTTTGGTAGGCTACCAGCAAACAAAAAACTTGTCTACCGTATAGAATAATAACAAAAAAATATAAATAATATTATAAAAATGCTATGTATTTTTCAATTTTCGCCTTTAGCCACACTCGTTGACGGGTGCTTACGAAAGAAAAATCTATAATTTCATTCTGAAAGTCACCACGCCCTTTTGCGCATCTTGTATCAGTTGTAAGGTGCCGCCGCTCACGCGCATAATCTGTCGTGAGAGGGGAAGCCCCACTCCACTACCATTGTTTTTCGTAGTGAAAAACGGCACAAAGATGTGTTGTGCCACATCGGCATCAATCAGCCCAGCGCTGTTACATACGTCAATCACCACCGAGTCGTCATCACCCGTATAGGCGTTTACCCATATTTGGGGCAAAACATCAGCAGCCGTCGTATCAACCTCTTGTGCATCAATTGCTTCGCCAGCGTTTTTCAACAGGTTCGTTACCACGCGTCCCATCAATCCCTCGTCGGCATAAGCCAACAGGTCAGCGGGCATCACATTCACCGTTACGGGGTGCGAGACCAAGTGTGCCATGCGTTCGATAAATGGTTTTACGTAAAACAACTTGGGTTGAGGCTGTGGCACATGCGTAAAACGCCGATAGTTTTCAACAAAGGTTATCAGCTCACTACTGGTTCGGTTGATGGTTTCAAGCCCCTCACGTTGCTCGCCCTCAGCATGTTTCAGCAACGTTTCGCTGAGCGAGGTGATTGGCGTTATCGTGTTCATAATCTCATGCGTAAGCACGCGTATGAGTTTTATCCACGAATCAACCTCACGGTTAGCCAGTTCGCCATTAATATCGCTAAGGGCAATAATGCGCACACGGCTACCACGCAGCGTGGTATAAGTTTCGCGCAGCGCCAGCGATCCATCGTTCAAGCGTTCTTTCACCTGGTCGATGTGTGTGAGTGTTTCGCGTTGCAGCAGTGTGGTGGCCGCCTTGTTATGTTGCAGAATATGGCCAAGATCATCTACCACTAACAGGGCTGTGCCAGCCGCATCCATTATCTGTTCATAATATTTTTCTTGCGCCACAGCCTCATCACGGGCATGTTCTAAAAAAAGTTTGATGCGGTTAAGCGATTGGTTCAGCAACTTTTCGTCGTGCCCAATGTGTTGTGTAGGAAATTTGAACGAGAAGTCGACATTATCAATAGCATCAAACATGAACGCCACTTTACGTATGTTGCGCCGATAGTGTAGCCACAGCCTCACATACAGCACAGTGCCCACAAGTATCAGTGCCAGCACTATTATTGTTGAGAGTGTTGTCATAGCCCGTAACGTTTTATCTTGTTATACAACGTTTGTCTTGAGATGCCCAACCGAGCCGCCACCGCCGACATATTTCCGCCACAGTCGGTCATGGCACGCTCTATCATCTGGCGTTCCATATCGTCCAGCGTTTTTAGGGGTTCGGCAGACTCTGTGGGCTGAGTGGCCACGCTGCCATCATCAATATCGTCGGCAACAATGATGTCGGCATCGGCCATTATCACGGCACGCTCAACGGCATGTTGCAGTTGGCGTATGTTGCCATGCCACGGCAGTGCCATCAGTTTTTGTTCAGCCTCGTCCGAGAGCGTCATTCCCACCTTATTATATATAGTGGCATAGCGCTGCATGAAGCGCTGAGCCAGTGGCACAATATCGTCGCGACGCTCGCGCAGCGGTGGCAGATGCAGACGTATAGTGTTGATGCGGTAGAGCAAGTCTTCGCGAAAGTGGCCATCAATCACCATACGGTCGAGATCGCGATTGGTGGCACATATCAGCCTTACATCTATGTTTATAGGTTTGCTGCCTCCCACGGGCACAATGCTGCGGCGCTGCAAAGCCGTAAGCAACTTAGCCTGAAGCGCATACGACAGGTTGCCTATCTCGTCAAGAAACAGTGTGCCACCCTCGGCCAGCTCCATCTTACCAGGCTTATCGGCCTTAGCATCGGTAAAAGCACCCTTCACATGTCCGAACAGTTCGCTTTCAAAAAGCGTCTCACTCACCGCACCCATATCAATGGGCATCATGGGGGCCGAGGCACGATGCGACAAGCGGTGTATCTCGCGCGCCAGCACCTCTTTGCCCGTACCGTTCTCGCCCGTTATTAAGATGTTAGCATCGGTGGCTGCCACCTTCTCTACCACAAGGCGCAGCTGCTGCATGGCCCGGCTGCTGCCCCATAACATGGCGCCCGTAGTATCGGTAGGCTGTTCCTTTGACTTCGGTGCATGTTTATCGCGAGCAGCACAAAGGGTGTCGAGCAAACGCTTGTTGTCAAACGGCTTTACAATAAAGTCGGCGGCACCCTCTTTTATTCCTCTCACCGCAAGGTCTATGTCGGCGTAGGCCGTAAACAGCACCACCTCGGTAGAAGCACTTAGGCGTCGCGTCTCGCCAAGCCAAAACAGCCCCTCGCCACCAGTGTTCATGCCGCTTCGAAAGTTCATATCGAGCAACACCACATCAGGCTTCAGCTCGCGCAAGCGGGCGGGTAACGCCGCTGGAGTGGCAATGGTTTCAACCGTAGAAAACTCGCTCTCGGCAAGCATCTTAACGGCTGTAAGTATAGCGCGATTGTCGTCAACAATCAATAGTGTTCCTTTCTTCGTCATGTGTAATTTCGTTTTCTGATACAGCAAAAGTAAGAAATAAAAATCGATACAGCAAAATGTTTCAAGGTTTTATTAACGATTTCGTATCGTAGCCAGTTTTTTCATTTTTGAAGAGATGTGCTCGGTAGCGGTCTTTTATAAGGAGTGTTCCACCCTCGTATGCCACCGCACTCGGCTCTAACTATGCCGTGAACGACCAGGATTTCCACTGGATAATGGCTCACGAGTTCGAGCGCCATGATGAGAAATACCCAATTTGCGTGGGTGGGGTGAGATAAATGTTAAAGTAAATATAAATTTCCTTGTTTTGTTTCGTTGTTTAGAAACAAGCTATAACTTTGTAACTAGAAACTAAATAATAATGAGCGAATATAAATGAAGAGTGCTCTTTATGGATGAAGCCTTATCATTCGTCAAAAAGTCACAAAAGACACCACCAAAAGAAATAACAAAGGCGGAAGAGATTAGAAAGAAATATTTTGAACTAAAACATCAGTAAAATGGCACAAATGCATTTAACACCGCTTTCCGAAGTGGTTGATGAAGTTTGGGGCAAGACTGGAACTAAAGAACGTGACGCAATGGAAAAACAACTCAAAGAGGAAGTCAATGCTTACTATTTGGGTGAAGCCATTCGTAAAGCTCGCAAAGCGCAAAACCTTACTCAGGAACAGCTCGGTGAGCGTATCGGTGTACAACGAGCACAAATTTCACGTTTGGAAAAAGGAAGTAGCACAATTACGCTTCCTACGCTTAGTCGTGTTTTTCAAGCATTAGGTATCACAACCGCAACACTTGATTTGGGCGTCGCGGGTAAAGTCGCTTTGTGGTAATCAATATGCAAACACCATGCCACTTTCGGCACCATCCACATCGATTGCAAGAAGTTCACACAGCACGATTTGTACCCAATTTGCGTGGTGAGAATTGTATATTCATTCTTTAATTAGGGGTATTCAGCTTATTTGGTTTTTATTACAGTGTATTTTAATAAATCAGACATCTTTACAACGAATGGTTTTCAAGATATTCTCCTTCTTTTATATAATTACCGAGTAAGCATATTAAATTGATTTTTATTCATTAGAAAACTTGTTTGTACTCATTATTCTATACTATTAAGGAGTTCCTTCAATGATGTTTCGTCATGAATCAATACTTCTCTTGGGCGACTGCCGTTTTGCGGACCTATAATGCCATTTTTTTCTAATTCATCCATGATTCTTCCTGCTCGATTATATCCAAGACTGAACTTGCGCTGGATCATTGACGTTGACCCTACCTTACATTTAACGACAAAGGTGGCAGCATCTTCAAACAATGGGTCTAAACGTTCCTTGGCAGATGGTTGTTTTGGTAAGAATGATGTCATCTCCTCTATTTCTTTCTCCCATCCTGGTCTTGACAATGTGACATTCTGATAGGCTTCACTAAGTTGTCGCGAAATATCCAATTTTTCATCATTCAAAGACTGTATATCATCGTTAATTCCAATGATCTTTTCCTTTTTTACTGATATAGTTTGGGCATATCTATCCTTCTTAGTTTGTTTAACGAAAATTGAGAATATACCTCTCATTTCTGTCTGTAGTTGCTGTATTTCTTCTTCTGTCTTCTTTCTGGTATTCTCCAATTCTCGTATTTTCTCTGAAATCTCAGGGGATTTCTCTTGACTTTTTAAATCCTCATATCGTTTCCATTCAGAAAGATTGAATTGTGATTGCACAGACAACATTTTCTGTTGTAATGTGCCAATCATTTTTAAGACATCCTTAGCATATTCTTTGTCTGCAATATCTTCCAGACCATTCATGCACTCATTAGAAAGTATGTTCATTGGAGATACTAATGCGGAACACACATAGAAAAAGAAACTATCATCAGTAACGGAATCCAGTCTTTCAACAAGTGCCTTTATATTGAATATAAGATTCTTACAATACCGGACTTTCTCTTGACGTTCAAGTTCCTTTACTTGATTTCTTAACATCTGCTGAGAAGTCATGTTGGCAGTGCGCAATTGCTTTTGTAACGCAACTAATTGTCCGCATTGCTCATACTGCATTGCAAGGCTCTGTTTGTTCAAAGCCACTATCCTTTCAAGGGAATATGCTTTATAAATATCAAGTATGTTACTCATATAGTCTATGTTTATTACCTTAAATTAGCAGACTTGTAATTTTACAAGAAAGCAAGTCATTGGATAACAATAAATTATCCAATGCTTGCATATGTCAGGAAATTCACTTACCTTAGTGCTGCTAAAAACTCAAATAAAGAATATCTGACATATGGCAAAGGTAAACATATAATCTGAGAAAATCACTCCTTTCGGAGGAATTTATTATGCAAGCAAGGCTTTTTATGCGCTTTCACTTGACAAAGTCACCAACGGCACTCTTGGTGTTCGCAACTCCACCTACAACGGCTACCAGTGGGACGAGGTAATGTCAGCCCTGTCTGGCGTGTTCCTCTGTGGCGGTGACTGCATGGAAGATGTCAACAGAAGCGAGTGCCACCTGCGGGAATCACCTGAAATCCGGACACCGACGAGCCACACCGTCGGACGTGCCATAAAGGAACTCTCCAATGAAGATCTAGAATACAAGTCCTCGTCAGGCAATGTGTTCAGATTCAACACCAACCCATTGCTCTATTTGAGGATTATTTCTTGTTCTGATTACAAAAGTACAATAAAATATTCAAAGCCAGCAGGTTATCATATTTAAACTTTGCTAAAATGTATATTTTTATCCTCCAAACTTTGCTAAAATGCATGTTTTTGTCCTTTCAAACTTTGCTAAAATGCATATTGATAATCAACTAATAGTAAGCGTATCCGCGATGCTAGTATATACACGTCAAAAAAATATCGCTCAAGTTTTTATTCTTGAGCGATATTTTTTTGTTTCCATTTA
>OHEU01000055.1_pt1 | contig 69191 bp, 51 predicted proteins | sample 1567341 | NCBI WGS metagenome assembly OHEU01 (sample SAMEA3879524, study PRJEB24766) | human gut metagenome | biome: human-associated habitat; feature: feces | place: USA | collected 1985/1987 | reverse complement strand
CTCTTTCAAGTCGCTTCTGATACAGTGTGAAACCGTCCGTATCCCAGCGAAGGAGTTTCACCTGCTGTCGGTTCTTGCTGAAGAAGATGAACACAGCCCCGCTTAGTGGCGGCAGATCCATCTCCTGCGACACAAGCTTATAAAGGCCGTTTATCCCCAGGTTCATTCTAACATAGCGCTGGCATACAAAATAGCGCATTCCGTCGTTCAATCCAAACATGGCAGACCCTCCATTTGATAAAGCTTGAGGAATGACATGACGGCTTGTGCGCTGCCACGTTTTATGTTCACTTGTGTGCCGTCAGGGAATGTCAGACTTACACCAGAGAGTATGTCACAAGATTCAGACTGTGGAGCAGACCTGTCTGTTGTCATTGGCAGGAACAGACTGTCTGCAACCTCGGGTATAGGTGGTATTTGGTTTTCTGTCACATATTGATTACACCCACGTATACGCTTCTTGGCTTCTTTTACAGATAGTCCGTTGTTATTCATCCAGCGTTGCATTCCTTTGCGGTTAGTATGCCATTCCTTTTGAACAGAGGATAAAGTGATAGTTGGATTACGTGGTAACTCTTTCAAAAACGCATTCCATACGCTTTCATATCGTTTTGCTGCTATCATATTAGATTTTTTATTCACGCAGCAAAGGTAAAGAGATAAAAAAATATGGACAAGGCTGCATCGCGGATACGCTTACATTAAAACAGGCTATCACTTGCACAATACAACATTTTTTATACCTTTGCAACTACTAAAACAATATCGCACCTATGCACACGAAAAACCACATACGCACCATATACCAGCGCCCCGCTACACACCTTTTTGTGCTCATTGCCACTCTGTTCATGTTTTTGCCAGCACCCCTACAAGCCAAGGTGGGCGGTCTGGCCTTTCAGAACCCAGCCAACTCTATCGAAAAGCGCACCTCATACAACGTGTTTGGCGAGCATGAAGAACAGTTTTCTGAACGGCTCGACATCTCGTTCGACATGCGTCTGCCCTATCGCGAAGAGGTGGGATATATTGTGCGCGTGATTGATAAAACCGACAATAAAATATTTAATGTGTTTTATGATGGTCGCGGAAACGACTATTTTGAACTAAACCGCGAGGGCTATAAAGGCCTCATCAAGATACCGTTCAACCGACAAAAGCTTATGCTGAAGCAGTGGTTTAAGGTGCACATCAGTTTCAACATGAAGCGGCAAACCATCAGCATGAGCATTGATGGTGAACAAAAGAGCACCACGCTGCCCACAGGCAAAAACAGCTTGCCACATGTCATTCAAGCCAGCATCGTGTTTGGACGAAGCGATTATCTCATCGATGTACCTTCGTTTGCCATGCGCGACCTAGTGGTGAGTGATGCCGATAGTCGCTGGCGCTTTCCTTTAAAACAAACGTCTGGCACAACTGTGCTTGATGAACAACACCACACCGTAGGCATTGTCAACTCGCCCTATTGGCTCTTGAACGATCATTACCACTGGACGCCACTATTATCATGGAAGTCAGACACTCCTGCTGGTCATAACTTTTTTGCTCCTAACCACCAACTGCTTTACTATAACAACGATTCCTTATATATTTATAATGTGGTAACAGGTGCTACGCAGCGACAACCGTTTGCACAGTCTTGCCCAGTAAAATTATACCTTGGCACCAACTTTATCGATTCCTCTCACCACAAGCTATACAGTTACGAGGCTTTTAGAGAGAAGAAAACCGAGGCAGAACCTTCAGTGGCCAGCCTCAACCTCGACACCTACCAGTGGAACACTGAGAGCACCGTACAGATAAACGAGGGGCAGATGCACCACCACGGATCTTTCTATCGCCCCGACACACAACAATTTATCATTTATGGCGGTTTTGCTAACATGCAATACAGCTCACGCTTTTACAGTTACAATGTTTCTGACCACCATTGGCACATGCTAAACGAGGTGCAGGGCGAACGCTTCCCACGCTATTTTTTATCGATGGGCTATGATGGCCAACGCTATGCCTACATCTTTGGCGGCATGGGAAACGAGTCGGGCGATCAAACGGTGGGACGCCGTTTCTTTTACGATCTTCATCGATACGACACGCGTACAAATCGTGTAGAAAAAGTGTGGAACATTGACTGGAAACACTACCGCGACATCGTATTCTCAAAATCGATGGTGCTTACACGCGACAGTTTCTACACCATTGGTTATTCTGAGTTTAAGTCAAACTCGTACATTCACCTATACCGTTTTTCATTACGCGACGGACATTTCTGTCAGTTGGGCGACTCTATCCTCATACACCCCGACCGTATTGAAACTGAAACATCGCTCTACTACGACTCGTTGCTGCACCGCTTTATCGTAACCGTGCACGAATATAAAGATGAGCATCACAACACGCTACGTGCCTACAGCATCAACGCACCAGCCATCACCGAAGCGGTATTTAACAATTATGGGTGCGACCAAAAGCGCACGCCATGGCTACCCTACGCATCGGGCTTTCTTATAGCCGTGGTGGGCGCTGGCGTATGGCTATTTAATAGAAGGCGCCACCCACGCATCATCGTAACCGACAATAGTAAGCCTGAAGCCGAAGGCATACAACCCAACACCCTATACCTTTTTGGTAACTTTACTGCCTGTGGGCGCAATGGGCGCGACATAAGCCACCTGTTTACCGACAAGCTGCGTGTGCTCTTCTGCCTCATTCTTCAGCACAGCGCCGAAGGGGGCATCTCGTCGCAACAACTGGGCTACGAGATGTGGGGCGACAAGACGCCTGAAAAGATTAAAAACTCGAAGAGCGTGGCTATCAACCACCTACGTCATGCACTGAAAGAGTTTGAAGGCGTGACGCTGGTGTACGAAGCCGGAAAGTTTAAGCTAAACATCCAGCCCACCAGCCCTAACGAGTTACGTACCGACCCCACCTTCCATTGCGACTACCTCTCGCTGCTCGACCTACTGAACGACGACTCTACCAGTCTGTATGAGCGTCGCTCGGCAATACTCGACATTGTGTGTCGCGGTAAATTTCTCGCGCTCATAGACACTCCTGTGCTCGACACCTTTAAGTCGAACACCGAACAGTTGTTGCTCAAACCGCTCACTACACTCATGAACGCAGCAGTAGAACAATCTGACTATACGTCGGCCCTACACTGCATAAAATGCATCTTCTACATCGACCCCACAAACGAAACGGCCTTTCACACTCAAACACGTGTATTGAAACGTCTGGGAAGAACCATGGAACTGCAAGACGCCATCATACACTACAACGAAACGTACAAGAAAATGTATGGCGAAGGAAAAGAAAAATAAAGGGCTATAGAAGGGCGAGCAACTACTTAATATGAAACAAAACCCAGGTTGAAATGAGATAAAACCCAGGGCATTGTTGCGTAAAGCCCACGGACAAGTCGTCTCACACCGACCGTTGTGAACACGAGCAACGACCGTTGTGAACACGAGCAACGACCGTTGTGAGCATGCGCATCGACCGTTACGAGACGACTTTTCAATGCTTTCGTCCAATTTTTCAAATACTTTGACCCTTCAGTATCAATGCTTTTGACTAATTACATCCATGCTTTCACCCATCAGCATCAATACTTTTGACTATTTGCTTCAATAATTTTGATAAATCACCCCACTTCTTCTATTTCGCCACCCCGTTTGTTAAGTATAACTAACAAACGTGTGGTTTTCGTGGTTTTTGTTTGGTATACTTAATAAAATTACTGAAACCGCTAAAAGTTTTAAGTATAACTAATAAAAAGTATATATTCTTACAGCCTATTTTTACAAATAGATAGGATGTAGAAGAATGATAACACTATTGTAACATCTGTGACACAGGTTTTTAAAACAATGGGGGTACCTTTGCCGTTGTAACATACATACGTAACGAAAAAGAATAAAAAAAGGTAACGATGAATTACAACGACATGACACTTTCACAGAACGTTATCAGAAAATTATTGCAAAACACCATTGCTTCAAACACTGTTGCTTTGTTGTGGGCCACATGCCTATGGGCACCGCTCACAGCACAAGCACAAGAAAACAATGTTGAGAAGAAAGACACTGAAAAAACAATATCGCTACCTGCTGTGCACGGTACGGTGCGCAGCAAATATGAATATCAAACGGAAGAGGGCGAAGGACGCTTTGAAGTGCGCAACGCTCGTGTAAGCATCGACGGCAACATCACGCCCCAGATATCATACAAGGCCGAGATTGACCTGTGCGACGAGGGCGCTATCAAGATGCTTGACGCCTACACTCGCCTACGCCCCACACAGGCATGGGCCATTACCATTGGCCAGATGCGTGTGCCCTTCACCGTCGACGCCCACCGCTCGCCCCACCAGCAATATTTTGCTAACCGCTCGTTCATTGCCAAACAAGTGGGCAATGTGCGCGACGTGGGTGCCGCCATGTCGTATAAGATGAATGTGGGCGTGCCCATTATTCTTGAGGCGGGCCTATTCAACGGTAGCGGTCTGACGGGGCAGAAAGACTATTGGACAAAGTCGGTAAACTTCTCGTCCAAGGCGCAAGTGTTCCTTCCCCACGGCTTCAACGTTACGCTCAGCATGCAGAAGATACGCCCCGACCACATTGGCATCATGATGTACGATGCCGCCACCTATTATCATAGCCATGGCTGGCATCTCGAAGCCGAATATCTGTATAAGCACTATAGCCACGAGGCATTTAGCAGTGTGCATGCCGCCGACGTGTTTGCCAGCTACGACATACGTATAGGCAGCGGCGCACTGAAATATATCACGCCATTGGTGCGCTACGACTTTATGTCTGACCACAGCGATGGCTACCGATACCTCAACGGCGAGAAAAACGAGAACGGCGTGCTGAAGATTTCCGACTATAAGCGTTCGCGCCTCACGGGCGGCCTCACCTTCAGCTTTGCCAAACCTTTTGTGAGCGACATTCGCCTAAACTTTGAAAAATATTTCTATCGCTCAGGCGCCATCGCCAAGCCATCAGAGCGCGACAAGATTGTGGTGGAGGTGATGACGAGATTTTAATTCATAATTCTTAATTCATAATTCATAATGATTTGAGACGCACTGTATGGCGTTAGCCCCATTATGAATTATGAACTATGAATTATGAACTATGAATATATTTTTCTCAAGTCATATACTTTATACCTCGCTACTAATCTGCTACATTGGTAAAGAATTAAAAGTTCACTTTATTTGATGATTTTCAATAAAAATGTTAATTTGTCGCATCAGAAATAGGTTTGTATCAAAAAAAAACTTATCTTTGGCAACAGAACAAACCTTATTCTTAGTGTTCACGCTGAATTAACCATTTAATTACCAATAATATGAACAGAATCTACTTAAATCTATTAATGCTCATGATGGTATTATCCATCAACGCAGCACCACGCTCGCTCAATCAAGCTCGAGCTATAGCCATAAACAAGGCAACGACGCTTGGTGTAGACATCACATCTGCATCAAAAAGTATCAAACGAAGCATGATAAGCACAAATCGTCAGCAAAAAACTGCCGACGAGAGTTTCTATGTGTTCTCTGGCACGCAAGGCAAAGGCTATGTCATTGTGGCTGGCGACGACCGTATGCCCGACATTGTAGGCTATTCAACAAACGACACTTTTATTTGCCTGACGGTCTCAAAGCGTTCCTTCAGCTATACGACGAGACCTTGGCTGCTGTTGAAAACGAAGATGCACGGGTAGTGTCAGACATCAAAAAGGCGAAAGCTAACCAAAAGAAACATGCCGTGGTGGCCCCATTGCTTGAAGATATCAGCTGGGCTCAAGAGAGGCCTTTTAATGCAATGTGTCCGACCTCTTATGATTCACACTGCCTAACAGGATGTGTACCTACAGCCATGGCACAAATCATGCGCTACCATAAATATCCACAAACCATACAGGCAGACATTCCTATCTATCGCACCACCTTTGGCGACGAGAAGCTTGATAAAATCCCACAAGGCACACCACTCGATTGGAACAATATGTTGCCACAATATGAAGAAGGTGCATATAACGAGCTGCAACAAAAAGCCGTTGCTACGTTGATGCTTTCAGCTGGTATGGCTATAAATGCACAATATGGCGTGAGTCTTACAGAAGCGCACCCACAAACCCGAGCTCTCGTAAAATATTTCGGCTATGATCCCGACCTCATTGCAATGCCATACAGAAGCGGATATAACGTAACGGAATGGAAAGCCTTGATAGACAATGAGCTGGCCAACAAGCGTCCTATATTATACGCTGCAGCAAACGCAAATAGAGCAGGCCACGCCTTCGTTTGCGACGGATGCGACGAAAACGGATTGTATCATATCAACTGGGGATGGGCCACTTATAATGGCTATTATGATATCTCGATATTAAACCCCAGCAATTCTGATTATACTCAAAACGACTACACACATGAGGTGCTGATGATGGTGGGTATTGCTCCTGACAATAAGAAGGAAGACAAGCCGCTCGTAACCGACCATGGCTTAACATTTGCAAAATCAGAACTTTATTTTACAACAAACGACGACAACACCTCTCGCCTTGATGGAATAACAATAACCAACATTGGCAACCGCTCGTTAGAAGAGTTTAAAGGAAATATTGGAGTTGCATATATAGATGCCAACGGCGAATACCATATAATAAGTGGTGAGGACAACTATTTTAAAATGGACGGAGCGCCTAATGAACACCAATATTACTATCAAGACTATTACTATGTAAGCATAGAAAAGAAATTGCAACCAGGCACCTACACCATTGTTCCTGTATCAAAGAAGGAAGGTGGCAACTGGGAAATAATACGTGGCTCTTATAACAGACATAAGATAAAAGTGACTGAGACAGAAGTTACTGAAATAACGCAAGACCTCACTATAGAATTTGGGATTATCGACGAGCTATACGCTAAGGTAGAAAACTCTTTCTCAATAACCTTCACCAACAACGACGATGAAGATATTGACAAAAAGCTAACACTCACTTATAGTACAAGAGAACCCAGCAATGGATTTCAAATAACCCAATTTATGTTATCTCTGAAACCAGGTGAAAGCGTAACAAGAAAGTTCTCTTATTCCCCATATACACCCCAAAAAGAATATTTAGCTGTGATTGACGAAAATAATAACGTTATAGCCTTCAAGGAAGTAACGATTGTTGATTATAAAGAGCCACGACTCACCATTATCTCAGCAGATTTCAACAACGTTGACAAGACGATGAAGCATGAACAAGGCTTCCATGTAAGTAGCGAAATTGATTGGGATTTCTTCTACTTCAATTGCATTGACGATGTTAAAACGACCTACACTTGCGAAATACAAAACCAAGGCGGACCATGCACCACTTACCTTTACTTACTGTTAGGTAATGTGGATTATTATAATGGTTGGTTAGACACCAGTGGTAATGAATATATTAAAAAGTTGGCAGACGAGAAGTTCGGTGCAGGTGAGACAAGAAAGTTTGTTTTTGATATAGACCTCTCTCTACAACATGAACGTCTGTTTGGTGTCAGCATCTCGACAAACACCTCTGGACGTCCCTATAACCCGATTTCGATTTATTCAGCTCTTGAGCCTTTGCTATTTACTAACGACAGAGGTCAAACTCTTAAAGCTAAACGCAACTACGGAGAATGTATTGCTTATTGCACAGGTAACACGAACAGTATTGAAAACACGACAGCCGATGGCGGTATAGAAATAAAAAATGCTAATGGAGCAATAACCGTGACGAGTAATCATGCACGCCATCTAAGCATCTATCACATCAGTGGTAGCAAAGTAAGTGATGTTTTTTTATCAGCAAACACTCCTACCACCCTGTCGCTACCAGCAGGCATGTATATTGTCAATGGTCGCAAGATTGTTGTCAACGCAAGATAAGATAGAAAACAATTCACGTTGTATAATTCACGTTGTATAAGAGGGTGTGTCAAAATAGAAGTTAAAAGAAGTTTGGGCTTCGCCCGAAGTTAACAGAAGTTAGCGGACATATGTATAAATTGCTGAAAATAAAGCATTTGTCTGTTAACTTCCATCCATCGTAGATGGATTAACTTCTTCTTAACTTCCTCTAACTCCTATTTTGACATACCCTCTTATGAATTATGAATTATTAATTGTCGTTTTCTTCCACTCTTTCTAATCCACGCACTCGATCGTTGGTGGTCAGTCCGCTCTTTATCTGTATATTAACGCCATCACTCAAGCCTACCTTCACGTCACGTCGTTGGTAGGTTTTATTTTTGCCTTTACCTTGCACCAGATATACATAGGTATTGTTGCCCTCAAAGTGTATGGCGCTCTCGGGCACGGTGAGCACATGCAGAGCCTCGGCCAGCACTATCTGTGCATTGGCACTATATCCGCTACGCACGCCCGTCTTCTCAGGCACCTGTACGGCAGCCTTTATCTCAAACTGGTTGGCACCATTAGCCTCAACAGCTTTGGGCGAAATATATTCGAGACGCGCATTAAACTTCAGGTCTTGCAGTGCCCCCACAGTAATGGTCATAGGCATGCCCACATTTACCTGTCCCACCTCGGTTTCGTCGACATTGCCGCGGAAGATGAGGTCGTTCATGTTTGCCACAGTGGCAATGGTGGTACCATCGTTAAAGGTGTTTGAGAGGATCACCGAGTTGCCCACCTTCACAGGCACATCAAGGATAACGCCCGTAACCGTAGAGCGCACCAGCGTAGAGCTGGCGTTGGCATTGTTGCTCGACACGCCATCGCGCACCACCTCAAGGTTATCTTGTGCGGCACTGCGCTCCTCGCGAGCCTGGTTGTAGGCTTGGTGTATCTTGTCATACTCGTCGGCCGACACCAGTCCCTTGTCAAACAGCACCTTCTCGCGTTCATAGTCGGTGCGCGCCTGTTTCAGATTAATCTCGGCCAAGCGCAAACGCGACTGTGCCGACGACAGCTGTCCCATGTCAGGTATCACCTTTACCTTGGCTATCACCTCGCCCGCCTGTACGGTTTGTCCTGCCTCTTTCATCAGTTCGGTAATGATGCCACTTATCTGCGGCTTGATGTTCACCTCGTTTCGAGGTTCAATTTTTCCCGTCAGCACGGTTGTCTTGCGCAGGTCGGCCACGGTGGGCGTAAACTCGTCGTACACCTTAGGTTGCGGTTGTGCCTTTATCCACAGAAAAACAAAGGTGCCTATAAACACAATGGCCACCAGGCCAGCAATGATCATCTTTTTCATATATCGTTGTTTTTTATTTTTTCGTATTTATAGAAGTAAAGCAATAGAATACATCACTTTTCCCTTCACTCATCCAGCAATAGGATTTTTCACTTTTCTCTTTTCACTTTTCCCTTCCCTACTCGTCTCTCATTGCATCAACAGGCTTCACCGACATGGCTCGCAAGGCCGGAGCAAGCCCTGCCAACACGCCCAGCAAACTGATGAGTAGCACAGCACCGATGGCCGTCCAAAAGTCTATCTGATAGTGAGCCGACGCAATGCCATCGGTCGTGGTGCCCAGCTCCAGCATCTGCAGTATCACCACAGCAAAGAGCAATCCGCTCATGCCCGCCACCAGCGTCAGTACCACACTCTCAGTGATAATTTGCGATAAGATAACGCGCGGTGTGGCACCTATGGCGCGGCGTATGCCTATCTCGGTGGTACGCTCGCGCACCGTCACCATCATGATGTTCGACACGCCAATGGCGCCCGCCAGCAAGGTGCCGATGCCCACAAGCCAGACCAGGAAGTTGACGCCCGAAAACAAATTATCCATCATGCCAAACATCACCTCGGTATTGAATATTGAAACGCCCGTTTCGTCGGTGGGGTCGATGCGGTGAGCACGTGCCACCACGTTGCGTATGCGCTCGGTTTGTTGCGTCATCACCACGCCAGGGCGGCCCGTGAGGCACATCATATCGACAATGTTTCCGCGGTTATATTCTTTTAAGATGAAGCTGAGGGGAGCCACCACACTCTCGTCAGAACTGCCATTGATGCTCATTGATGCCGAACACACATCTACCCCTATCACACGATAGTAAACCGAGTCGATGCGTACCAGCTGTCCACAGGGGTCGCCGCCATCAGGAAAAAGGTTTTCATACACGCGCTTGCCAATGACACACACCTTACGACACTGTTGCACGTCCATCTCGTTGATGAAGCGGCCGTAGCGCAGGTCGGGGTCTTGCACCTTTGCATATTCGGGCAGCAAGCCCTTCAGCGTGCACGACATCTTTTTGTCGCCCGACACGGCAGTAACGCTCCAGCGCGTAACCAGCGGCGTAACTACGTCGAGGGCGGGCACCTGACTGCGTAGGCGTGGCACATCGTCCATGGTCAATGCCCACTCGCGGCCTTTTCTGAAGCCGTCGTAGGGCTTGGTGGTGGCCTGTGGGAAGATGAGAGCCGAGTTGGTGGCAAAGCCTGCGAAGTTGCTTTGCAACAGTTGCCTCAAGCCTTGTCCGCCGCCTATTAGCGCCACGAGCATGAAGAGGCCCCAGAACACGCCGAAGCCCGTCAGCAACGAGCGGCTCTTGTTGCGCGTTAGGGTGTCGAGAATTTCTCGAAAGCGGTCTATATCGAAGTATTTCATTTTTTTAGTTGACGAGTTGACAAGTTAACGAGTTGACGAGCTGCTTGCTTTTTTAGTTGACGAGTTAAATTCTATTCAGCCCTCAGCGCCTCTATGGGGCGTATGCGAGCAGCGCGTCGTGCGGGAAGCAGTCCGGCCAGCGTACCCGAAATAATCATTACGGCGGTGGCACCCAAGCAAACATCGAGGCCCACGGTGGGGTTGACAAACATGGTGAGCTGAAACAAGCCCGAATTTATCACGGTGTGCCCCAGGGTGGCATCCATATAGGCGTTGGCGCCAATGCCACATAGCATGCCAATATATCCGAAGAAGGTGGTGATGATAATGCTCTCGCTGATGATGAGCCAAAGGATAGACGAGGGCCGCGCACCAATGGCCTTACGTATGCCAAACTCGTGGGTGCGCTCCTTCACCGTAATCAGCATGATATTGCTCACGCCTACCACGCCTGACAGCAAGGTAAACAAACCTATTATCCACAGGGCAGTGTGCATAATATCAATGCCCGTATTCATTTGCAACGCCTGCGTAAAGCGATTCCATATCCACAGCGCACTCTTGTCGGTGGGATCGGCACGGTGGTTACGATTGATGCGTGCGCGGTAGCTGTCTTCAAAGGCTTCGTTCTGCTCTTTGGTGTCGAGGCCATGAAACGTAAACGAGATATTATCGATGCGGTTGCCCTTAGAAAACATAGTGCTCACAGTAGTGAAGGCGGAGTAAACCTCAGTGCTTCTTGAGTTTTCATCGGCCTGATAGATGCCCACCACCTGAAAGGCGAAGGGACCTACATGAACATATTGGCCAATGAGCGATGCGGGGTCAGACACCAACTGGCGCGCCAGTTTATCATCCATCACCACCACTTTGCGTCGGCGTTCTATGTCGATATCGTTGATAAATCGGCCCGCCAGCATCTTCCGTTTATTGATGATGGCTTCGTTAGGATAAACGCCCGACAGCTCGCCTTTAAAATAGTTGGCACCCTTCGACACGTCAAGACCTTGTTGCGACACCTTGGCGCCCACGTTTTCAACATGATCGCTGAAGCCCTCGTTGGTGGCATCTATGTCGCGGGTGTTAAGTTCTATCGAGCGGTCTTCCTTCAGTCCGTCATACGGCATCGTGGTCCAGCCCCCCGACACCACCATCGAGTTGTCAAGAAATTGGCCCGAGTTATGCTTCATGGCATTGATAAGGCCGTTACCAGCGCCCAATAAAAAGATAATCATGAAGATGCCCCATGCCACGGCAAAGCCCGTGAGGGCGGTGCGCAACTTGTTGCGGCGGGCGGTGGCCCATATTTCGTTTAAAAGGTCGGCGTTCATAATATATCTTTATTTCGTTATGTCTTAATTTCTTAATGCCATTATTCGGTCATGCCCTTACTTCATAATGCCATTCATGCCGAAGGGCGAGGCATGATGGTCGGTGTTAAGCTCAATGCGCTCTATCAGTCCGTCTTTTATATGTATAATTTTGTTGGTGCCGTTGGCCACGCCGCTCTCGTGCGTCACCACCACGATGGTGATGCCCTGTTCCGAGTTGAGTTGTTGCAGCAGTTGCATCACCTCGACACTGGTTTTCGAGTCGAGGGCGCCCGTAGGCTCATCGGCCAAGATAATTTTAGGTTGAGTAACGATGGCGCGAGCAATGGCTACGCGCTGTTTCTGTCCGCCCGACATCTCGTTAGGATAATGCAACGCCCAGTCGGCCAGCCCCAATCGGTCAAGATATTCCATCGCCATTTGGCGCCTACGTTTGCGGGGCACGCCCTGATAGAAGAGGGGCAGCTCAACATTTTCAACAGCGTTCTTAAAGGGAATAAGGTTGAACGACTGAAAGATGAAGCCTATCATGCGGTTGCGATATTCGGCGGCACGTGTCTCGCTGAGGTCGCGTATAAGGGTGTTGTCGAGGATGTATTCGCCCGAGTCATAATTATCGAGTATGCCCAGGATGTTGAGCAGCGTCGACTTGCCCGAGCCCGATGCGCCCATGATCGACACAAACTCGCCCTCATGAATATCGAGGTCGATGCCCTTGAGCACATGTAGCGGCTGTGCCCCCTGATAAGTTTTGTTGATGCCGCGCAGGCGCAGCAAGGCGTCGTTAGTAGCGGTGGGTATTGTTTGCATAATGTATGCAGAGTTTAGGTATATGCTGTATTGGGTAAAATAGCAATCAAAAAAAATAAAAGACCAGTGGAAAAGAAGAGCCGGAAGCCCTGGCGGTGCGATGAAGCACAACAGAACTTCCGGCTTATTGGTGTGTCGTCAACCAGTGACAGTTTACTTCTCTTCAGGAGCCTTGTCGATCAAGTCCATAAACTGGTCGAGCTTCGGTGTGATGATAATCTGTGTGCGACGGTTGCGCTGCTTGCCCACAGCCGTATCGTTGCTGGTGATGGGGTTATACTCGCCACGGCCGCCAGCGGTAAGACGCTTGGGGTCTACGCCATACTGGTTTTGCAGAGCCTGTACCACGCTTGATGCGCGCAGAGCCGAGAGGTCCCAGTTGTTGCGAATGTTCTTCATCGACGCAGCGTTATTGTTTACAGGCACATTGTCGGTGTTACCCTCAATCAGCACCTCATAGTCGCTGTAGTCTTTAATAATCTTGGCAATCTTGCTCAAGGTTTCGGCAGCACGGTCGTTAATCTCGTAGCTACCGCTCTTATACAGCATGTTGTCGGCCAGCGAGATGTAAACCACACCCTTCAGCACCTGTACGTCAACCTCTTTCATCTCTTCCTTGCTCAGCGAGCGGGTGAGGTTGTTGGTGAGCACCATGTTCAGCGAGTCGCTCTTCGACTTCACCTCTACCAGGTGGCGGATATACTGGTTCGACTCATTAATTTGGTCGACAAGTTTCGAGATATTGATGTTGTTTGAGCCAGCGTTGGTAAGGCTCTTGTCGAGCGACTGCTGCAGCGAGGCATAGTCTTTCTTCTGCTGGTCGAGCTGGTCGTTAAGGGTGGTAACGCGAGCGTTAGCGGCAGCAAGCTGTGCACGCGCGTCGGCCAACTGGTCTTTTACATTCTCATTGTTCTTCAGCAGCTCTTTGTTTTCGAGCTGGCAGTTCTGAAGATCTTTCTTGCTGGCGCAGCTGGCAAAAACCAAGAGTCCGGCAAAGAGCGACAGAGTTAATAAGTTCTTTTTCATAGCAATGTTTCTTTTTTCTTGTTTCTAAATCTGTTTATTATCTTTTATCTCTATAGGGCAATGCCTCTGTAAAAGACAAAGTTACTGATAAGACGTATGTAGGGCCCGATTTGTTGCAATAGTTTAAACTTTTTTAACCCCCAAAACAATGTTTATTCCTTTCTTAACGGTTTTAGCGAGAGGAAGAGAGATTAAATGAGAGGAAAGAAAAGGATAAAATAAGGTAGAATAAGATAGAATAAAAAGAGGCAACCGTCATCAGCGACGGTTGCCTCATTCATAATATTATTATTTAACCAGCACCTTCACAGCACTATTGCCGTGCGCGCCAGTAGTTTTTACGATATAAGCGCCAGCGGCTACACTGAAGGTGGCAGTGCCATCGGTCAGAGTCTTTACAGCAACCTGCTGTCCGCTTGTGCTCACCACGGCCACCTTTGTACCAGCGGCAGCCTTCACACTGATGGTGCCATTAGCAGTGGTCACAGCCACATTGTTCGTGTTCAGGTCGTCAATGCCTGTGGGGTCGGCTTCGAAGATAGGCTCAATCTGAGTAAACTTAGTGATGGTGAGGCTCTTCAGGCCAAACTCCATCTCACCGTTTACCATCATATCACCGCTAAACGCATAACCGAAGTCGGGCTTTGCAGTAAATGTTACCTTGGTGCCCTTCTTCACGGTCTCGCCACTCTTTATCACGTTGCCTTGTTCGTCGGTCACCACTACGGTGCCACCCTCAGCAGGTATCAGTTCAATAATAGCGTTGGGGCATCCTGAAGCGTTACCCGTAACGTTTACCGTCCAGTTGCGCGAGGTAGCGATGCTGGTGTCAGCATTTTCAGCATCGTTGGGGCGAGCCTCTTCTCCGTTGTTCAGGCGCAACGACACGTCTTGCTGTGTGCCACCTGTCAGTTCGCCATTGCGCTCGGGCAGACCTGCAAAGAAGGCGTCGAGGTCGCAAGCTGTCATACCGTTACCGCCACAGTTGATGGTGCTAAGGTTGGTGAGATGCTTCAGGTTCAGATATTGTATCATGTTATCCTGGAAGTAGAGTGTGCGCAGCATCTCGTTGGCCGAGAGGTCGAGCTGTGTAAGCTTGTTGCCACCCACGCTAAGGTTCTCGAGCACCTCGTTCTGTTTCACGTCGAGTGTGCTGAGGTTGTTGTTTGAGGCAGCAAGGTCGGCCAGCAGCGGCAAGTTGGTAACGTCGAGCTCAGAGAGCTTGTTGTTAGCCACGTCTACCTCCTCCAGTTCGGGGCAGTGATACAGATTGATATCAGCAATCAGGTTGTTGCCAGCCTTCAAGCTGGTAAGGCCTTCGCAGCCCGTTACGTCGAGGGCAGTAATCTTGTTACCCTTACAATCAAGCTTCTGCAGTGCCGTGTTGTGCGAGAGGTCGAGCTTCTCAATTTGGCAATAAGCACAGTCGAGAGTCTTCAGGTTCTTCAAGTTGCTAACGTCGAGTGTGGTGATGGGGTTCATAAACACCAGCAGGTCGGTAATGAGGTTGTTGCCGCTCACATCAACAGCGCTAATCTCGTTCTCGTTGCCGAAGCCCTCGAAGCTGCCGAGGTCAACATACGTAACGTCGCCATAAATCTTCAGGTCGGTGCCCATAGCAGCGCCGTCAAAGAAGGTGGCGCCCTTATTTACAGTAACAGGCTCGGGAGCACCGCCACCCCAGTCGATAGAACATGGTGTGCCATCTTCAGCAGCACGCAGCTCGAAAGCCAGGTATGTGCCCGATGTGGTGGTGAAAGCCACTACACGGTCTTCTTTCACAAAGGTCACTGCAATGTTAGCATCAGCGTTTACCACGAAACAAGTGTCGGGCATCACCTTATCGTTTACGGTGATGCTCTTCAGCTGATAGCCTTCGGCGGGCTGAGCCATCACAAACATAGGCACGCCAGCCTGAGCCTTGCCGTCAACATTAGCCAGTTTCTGCAGCACGTCGCCACTCCACTGTCCTATCACGAACGAGCCATTGGTGGTGGTATAGCGTGTCATGTCTACCGACTGCTCGTTAACCATGTCGCCACCAAAGTAGCCTTTATACGTTACCTTCTCAGCAGCCTTATCGGCCTTTACGGTGATGTTCACCTCAGTGTCTTTAGCGCTGCCATCGCCCTTCTTGTCCACGGTCCATTTAGCATCGTTTGAAGTAATAAAATCGGTGTTGGCGGTTTCATAGTTTGAGCCATCGATGAGCAGTGAGGGAGTGCGGTATCCATAATGCTGGGGCATGGTCTTGAACATAGCGTTCAACGACAGCGCCGTCATGTTAGGATTATTGCGAATGTCAAGATACTGGAATTGTCCGCCAGGGTTCACAAAGTTGAAGTTGAACCATGAGCACAGTGTGTTCGAAGCCTCCAGCTCGGTAAGGAAGAAGGCGTTTTCCAGGTTCAGCGTTGCTATTTCGTTATCGCTAATGTTCAGCTTGCTAATTTTCGAGTTCTTACCCAGGTTGATAGCGGTGAGCAAGTTGTCGTTGCAATACAGCGTTACGAGGTCGGGGTTCTTTGAGGTGTTGAGATACTTTATTTTGTTTGAAGCACACTTCAACGAGTTGAGCTCAGGGTTCTGCGACACGTTCAGCACGGTGAGCTGGTTGTTTGAACAGTCAAGACGTTCCAGCTTGGGGTAGTTGGTCACATACAGCTCAGTAAGATAGTTGTTGCTTATATCAAAATCTTGCAGACTGGGATAGCTGCCGCCCTCTTTCATCTCCATGAGGTAGTTTTGGCTCATGTACAAAGTTTTCAAGTTGGGCAGACTTATAGGATAGAAGTGTGCCAAACCGCAGTTGTTCATCTCAATGGTTTGCAACTTCTCGCTGCCATCAGGGAACACTACCGCGCCCATGTCGCCATTGTTGTTAGCATAGAAGTGGGTCAGGTTCACACATTTTATCAGACTCATTGAGCCAATGTGGTTATCGTTGATGTTCAACACCTCGAGGGTGGGAACAGCAGCCGTGATGTCGAACTTGCCATCGTCGGTGGTGCCCAGCTTGTTGCTCTTCAGGTTCAGCTGTTTCAGGGCAGTGAGGTCGGTAGCCACAAAGCTGGTGAGGTCGTTGTTCGACAGGTCAATGTTCTCGAGCTTGGTCATGCCGCTGGTGGTGAACGATGTCAGGTGCGAGTCGGTGCACTCAAAGAACACGATGTCGCCCTTGATGGTGATAACATCGCCCTTCACATCGCCACGAGCATACTGTGAGTAAGTCCAGCCATTGGGGTCGATTGAATAATACTTAGCTTCGCCGTCACCCCAATCGATGGTGAACGACTCGTCTTTGGTGGCACAATAGGCACGAATGGTTAAATTCTCGCCTTTAGCCTTACTTGTTTTCAAGGTGATAGTGCCTTCAGCGCTCAGCGAGAGCACGCAAAGGAACATCGCGAAGAAGGAAAGTAAAAATCTTTTCATCTCGTAATAATGAATGTAAAACAATTGGTTTATAAAAAAATCTATGTGGTTACACCTTATATATTATATACAATGAGACTTGGTTCGCCCACGTGCTATGCGCGTGATACGTTTTCGTACATCGTGTAACATAATGAATAAGGTGTGCAACAATTTCGTTGATTCTCTCTATTCTTGTTGTAGTTCTCTCTTTATCAATATCGTCTCTTGACGTTTTTCCTTTAAAATGCATGCAAAATTAAGCATTTTGCTACAATCTCGCAATATTGTGTACCAATATTTTACCACCTGTAACAAGTTTTCACATATTAGCCTACTATTTGTTAGCAAAAAGCTATTTCACAACAACACCAAGAGAACCTATTTTGCTTGTTGGAGGACGTGGCACGGAGGCCACCGTCCTACTAATGATGGCACAAAACCCAACAACAAGCAACGCAAACCCACCAACAACCAACGTAAAGCAAAAAAACGACAAGCAAAGCAAACTAAGTAGGACGAGGGCCTCCGCGCCCCGTCCTCCATGAGATAACCGTCCTCCATAATGATAACCATCCTCCATGATAATAACATATATTGGGTGTTGGAGGACGTGGCACGGAGGCCACCGTCCTACTATAGTTTGCGATACAGTTATTAATCCATTGTTAGCGAGGCCATTCACTCCCCTCCATCGCTCGACCTTTGGTCGCTTGCCAGAGCAAGAAGGGGAGGGGAAAGCCGCGCGTGCGCGGCGCGGAGGAGGGGCTTCTGCTGGAGGACGTGGCACGGAGGCCACCGTCCTACTTTAAAATGCCAGCCTCCTCTTTATACTTGGCGTAGTTATTATAAAACAGACAATCGTGTTCAAGTAAAAACCTTATGGTATGCAAAACAAAAAACCGTGCCAGAGCGTATTTGCTTTGACACGGTTGTGCATATAGCCTGTGGCTTTATGGTCTAAAAGGCTTATAGATCAGTAGCTTGTTCTGTTTCTTTGTAGTTCTCCATAAATTTCTTGGCGGCGCGCAGCTGGTGGCGCATGTTGCTCAGCAACTGCTGGCTCTCTTGTAAGATGTTGAGATATACCAGAGCTACCTGGAGACCTCCCTCTGTCGATGTGGCCTGTAGGCGGTCGATATGGCGTTTACGCAATACCGAGAGATCGTCTTTGCATTGATCGGCATCTGCCAAAACGTCGCGATAGTGTTCAAAGCGTCGTGTAGAGATCATGCTTTCTGTTTGCTTCATCAGTTCGCAGATGCGATCTTTCATATCTTTATATTCGTTGATATAGGTTGAGGGCAGCGGGTTAAAACTGTTGTCGACATGTTCTTTTACAGGGTCGAGCATACGACGAAGACAGTAGATATATTGTTCTGAAGAGTTGATGCCGAGGTGGAACCATGTATTGCGTTCGATAGCAATGCTGGTAGGAACGCGGCGCAAGGCCAACAGTTCTTGACGACGGAATTTCTTTAGTTCGTCGCGTTCGTTTTTCAGTTCACGGTCAGCTTTTCTCAGTGTGCTGGGCTTTTCGTTCTCGAAGCCGTCGATGATGGCGAGGAACTGGTCGAGCACGAAGTGTGTTACGAAGCTTTGTGTGCGGCTTACGTGCTTTGTGAGCAGGTCCCATACAATTTCTGGGTCTTTGGTGCGCATCATGAGGCGGAACACATCCTCTTTGCCTTCGGCTTCTGTCTTCTTCTTATAAGCACGTTGTGAGTGTATGAGCATGAACACCACGAGTGCCATGAAGAGCAGTTTAGCAATGATGCCACCGAAGAACATTAGGAGGCATACGATGGCACAGGCACCGAAGGCCACGCCAGCGGTGATAAACCATCCACCGATAACGCTCAACACGCCTGTAACACGGAAGACGGCGCTCTCGCGGCTCCAAGCGCGGTCGGCAAGACTTGAACCCATGGCCACCATGAAGGTAACATAGGTGGTAGAGAGGGGCAAGCCCCAGTTGGTACCAGCCGTAATCAGCATTGCAGCCAGCACAAGGTTTACTGCGGCGCGTACCACGTCGAAGGCGGCACCGTCGGGCAATTCGGCATCTTGCTTGTTGAAGCGGCTATCAATCCATGCTGACAGGCGTCGTGGCATCCATTGTCCGATGAAGGAAGCGCTTTCCTGTGTGGCGCGTACGATGCTGCGTGCCGCTTTTGATGAGCCGAACATCTCGTCGCCTTCATCCTGACGTGCCAGGTCGACACTGGTTTTTATTACGTTTTGAGCTTTCTTTGATGTGGCCATGGCAATAATCATGATGATGCCAGCAGCCATCAGATAGAAGGGAGGTGTTTTAGCGCTTTCCATCAAACTTGTCATCATGTAGGTTGATGGTGAAGCCCCATTGGCGTTCATAGAGAAGTCGTGCCAAGAGTCGAGACCAGCCAAAGGAACACCGATAAAGTTGACAAGGTCGTTACCAGCAAATGCCATGGCCAGGGCGAAGGTGCCCATCAATACCACCAAACGGAACACATTGACCTTCAGCAGGTGCAGCACTTCCATCAGGATGGTTGTTATCACGAATGTGCAGAGCAGCAGCATGTGTGTGTTAACATTAATCCATGTGCGCACCTCTTCAGGTATATATGTAGAGCCCCCAATGCCTTTCAGGAAGATGAAGTAGGCCAAGGCGGTAGATGCTACGCCACCAAACAGTGCTGCGCCGATGCGCATATGTTTGCGATAGGCAAAGGTGAACAGCAGACGTGACAGCCACTGTACGATGATACCGAAGACAAAGGCGATGGCTACGCTGACGAAGATGGCGATGATAACGCTTAAGGCCTTATCAGAGTTGAGCAGGTCGGTGTAGGCGAGCGAGTGGTCGCCAATCATCTTTACTGTTGCCAATGCGAAGGTGCCGCCTAACAGTTCGAACACCAATGAAACGGTGGTAGAGGTAGGCATGCCGAGCGTGTTGAACATGTCGAGCACAATGACATCGGTTACCATCACTGCCAAGAAGATGGTCATCACTTCTTCATACGAGTAGAGTGTGGGTTTCATGATGCCATGTCGGGCTACATCCATCATGCCCGTACTCATTATGGCGCCGAGCGCCACACCTACTGAAGCGATAATGAGCACAGTGCGCAGTTTTGCCACTCGAGCACCGATGGCACTGTTGAGAAAATTAACTGCATCATTGCTGACGCCTACAAACAGATCAAATACTGCGAGGCAAAGCAGAAATAAGACGATGCAAAAATAAATTGTTTCCATTCTCTTTTTGTTTTAATATTATGTTTTTATTTATTGTTTCGTGCTATGTGTTTTCTTTATGCTGTTGTATGATGTATTGTAACATGTTTATTTTGTTGTGATGGTGCCCCCTTCTATACACCTTATTTATATTATATAGCGAGGCTCTTTTTCCTTTCACGCTACAAAATTATCTTGTATATATTACAGTATATTTAAACATGTGTTACATTTTGGTTACACTTGCCTTTATTGTGTCTTTCTGCTCTTTTCAGCCTTTTTTATTCTTTTTTTGTGGCATTATCGTTGCCTACTACTTTTTTATATAATTTTGCAATAGAGGGTTTGCACATCTGAAAAAAAGTATTAACTTTGCAGTAATAATGCCGTAAAAGTGTGTGTGGTGGTATGGTTCACCGCAAAGAGAACACCTTACTGCGAATAGAAACCGAACGTAAAAAGAGCAACATGGAGTCTTTCTTTAATACGCATACCTATCTGGTGGAGCACACCACAGCGCCAGTCAGACGCATCCTGATGGATGAGATTGACTGGAGCGACCGTATGATATGCATAAAGGGCACCCGTGGTGTAGGTAAAACCACGTTCTTGCTCCAGTATGCAAAAGAACATTTTGATATACGAAACCGACAGTGCTTGTATGTAAATATGAACAACTTCTATTTTCAGCAACACAGCATTGTTGAGTTTGCTACCAATTTCTATCGTCAGGGTGGTAGGACGTTGCTGATAGACCAAGTGTTCAAACAGCCTCATTGGAGCAGGGAGCTACGTAAATGTTACGACACCTTGCCTGGCTTAAAAATCGTGTTTACCAGTTCTACGGTGATGCGTATGCGTGAAGACACCCCTGAGCTGAGCGATATTGTGCAGCGCTATTATCTTCGTGGCTTCTCGTTTAGAGAGTATCTCACCCTTCAAACTGGCATACGCTTTTCCACTTATAAGCTTGATGACATTTTGCGTTATCACGACCAGATTGTGCGTGATGTGCTGAGCAAGGTGAGCCCAGCAGAGCATTTTCAGCATTATCTTCATCACGGTTTCTACCCCTTCTTCTTGGAGCATGGAAACTTTCAAGAGCATTTGTTGGAAGCCATGAACTCGATGACCGAGGTAGATATCTTGCTCATTAAACAGATAGAACTGAAATATCTATCAAAGATAAAGAAGCTGTTTTATCTGCTGGCCATGGAGGGCCCCAAGGCACCCAATATTAGCAATCTGGCAGCAGAGATAGAAACGAGCCGTGCCACGGTAATGAATTATATTAAATATCTGGCCGATGCTCGTCTTATCAACATCCTTTATCATGTGGGTGATGAGTTTCCGAAGAAACCTGCCAAGGTGATGATGCACAATCCGAACATGATGTATTCGATTTATCCCATTACGTATGAACGTCAGGAGATAATGGAAACATACTTTGTTAATTCGCTTTGGAAAGACCACACCATCAGTCAGGGTAGCAAAGATGGATGCTATGTTGTGGATGGCAAACGCAAGTTCCGCATTTGTCCTGCTCACTCGCATCACCGTATGCGCACGGCCTCTGACACCCTCTATGCCCAATATGGCACTGAGACGTCGCAGGATGGTCATATACCCCTTTGGCTTTTCGGCTTTGTATATTAAACAACGAAACATACACTAACATTTTATTTATAAACAAAATGGCTAAAGAAAAAAAGTTTATCACTTGTGATGGTAATACCGCTGCCGCACACGTAAGCTATATGTTTACTGAGGTGGCTGCCATCTATCCCATCACGCCGTCGTCACCGATGGCTGAGCATGTAGACGAATGGGCTGCTAAAGGTCGTAAGAACCTCTTCGGTCAGCGCGTGTCTATTCAGGAAATGGAGTCGGAAGCTGGTGCTGCTGGTGCATTGCACGGTTCTCTTCAGGCTGGTGCGCTCACCTCTACCTACACTGCTTCGCAGGGCTTGTTGCTGATGATTCCTAACATGTATAAGATTGCAGGCGAGTTGTTGCCCTGCGTCTTCAATGTTTCAGCACGTACTTTGGCCTCGCACTCGCTCTGTATCTTTGGCGATCATCAGGACGTTATGGCATGCCGTCAGACAGGTTTTGCTATGTTCTGCTCAGGCTCTGTTCAGGAGGTTATGGACCTCTCGGCTGTGCCTCACCTCGCTACTCTCGAGACTTCAGTGCCGTTCATCAACTTCTTCGACGGTTTCCGTACATCACACGAGTATCACAAGATCGAGGAGATGGATATGGAAGATATCCGTCCGTTGGTAAATCCCGAATATATCAAGCGTTTCCGTGACCGTGCCCTCACGCCTGAGCGCCCCGTTACTCGCGGTACTGCTGAGAACCCCGAGACCTTCTTCACACACCGTGAGGCTTGCAACGAGTATTATGACCGTATTCCTGAGGTAGTAGAGAAGTACCTCGGCGAGATGTCGAAGATTACGGGTCGTGAGTATCACCTCTTCAACTACTATGGTGCTGAGGATGCTGAGAACGTAATCATCCTGATGGGTTCGGCTACCGAGCCTGCTCGTGAGGCTATCGATTATCTGAACAAGCAGGGCAAGAAGGTAGGTATGGTGGCTGTTCACCTGTATCGTCCGTTCTCTGTCGACTTCTTGAAGAAGGCTCTTCCCGCTACTGTTAAGCGCATTGCTGTGCTTGACCGCACTAAGGAGCCTGGTGCTGAGGGCGAACCTCTGTACCTCGACGTTAAGTCGGCTCTTTACGACGACGAGCGTAAGCCGCTTATCGTTGGTGGTCGTTATGGTTTGGGATCTTCAGATACCACTCCTGCTAAGATTGTGGCTGTATTTAAGAACCTTGAATTGCCTCAGCCCAAGAACCACTTCACCGTGGGTATCGTTGACGACGTTACCTTCACCTCGCTGCCTGAGGAGGAAGAGATCCCGATGGGTGGCGACGACCTGTTCGAGGCTAAGTTCTACGGCCTTGGTGCCGATGGTACCGTAGGTGCTAACAAGAACTCGGTTCAGATTATTGGTAACAACACCAACAAGTATTGCCAGGCTTACTTCTCTTATGACTCGAAGAAGTCGGGTGGTTTCACCTGCTCACACCTTCGTTTCGGCGATAGCCCCATTCACAGCGCATATCAGGTAAATACTCCTAACTTTGTGGCTTGCCACGTACAGGCTTACCTGCACATGTATGATGTTACTCGTGGTTTGCGTAAGAATGGTTTCTTCCTGTTGAACACTATCTTCGACGGTGAGGAACTGGTTAACTTTATTCCGAACAAGGTAAAACGCATCTTCGCTCAGAACAACATCACTGTTTACTATATCAACGCTACAAAGATTGCTCAGGAAATTGGTCTTGGCAACCGTACCAACACCATTCTTCAGTCGGCTTTCTTCCGCATCACTGAGGTTATTCCTTTGGATTTGGCTGTTGAGCAGATGAAGGCATTCATCGTTAAGTCATACTCGAAGAAGGGCCAGGATGTTGTTGATAAGAACTTTGCCGCTGTTGACCGTGGTGGTGAGTATAAGCAGCTTACTGTTGATCCTGCTTGGGCAAACCTTGTTGACGAGGAGGCTAAGGCCGACAACGCTCCTGCATTTATCGAGGAGCTCGTTCGTCCTATCAACGGCCAGGCTGGCGACCTGTTGAAGGTTTCTGACTTTGTTAAGCACGACACTGTTGACGGTACATGGCAGAACGGTACCGCTGCTTTTGAGAAGCGTGGTGTTGAAGCCTTCGTTCCTGTATGGAATGTAGAAAACTGTATCCAGTGTAACAAGTGTTCATTTGTTTGTCCTCACGCTGCTATCCGTCCGTTCGTTCTTACCGACGACGAGCTTGCTGGCATCGAGGGCCTGGAGACACAGGAGGTTAAGGCTCCTGCTGCTCTGAAGGGCATGCACTTCCGCATCGAGACTTCTGTTCTCGACTGTTTGGGTTGCGGCAACTGTGCCGATGTTTGTCCTGGCAAGAAGAACAAGGAGACTGGTGAGCTTGAGAAGGCTCTGAAGATGGTTCCCTTCAACGTTGACGCTGAGGATATGCAGAAGGAAGCTCAGAACTGGGAATACCTCGTTCACAATGTTGCTTCTAAGCAGGATCTCGTAGATATCAAGCAGAGCCCGAAGAACTCACAGTTTGCTCAGCCTCTGTTCGAATTCTCAGGCGCTTGCTCAGGTTGTGGTGAGACTCCTTACGTGAAGCTTATTTCTCAGCTTTTCGGCGACCGTCAGATGGTTGCCAACGCTACGGGCTGTTCTTCAATCTATTCGGCTTCTATTCCTTCAACACCTTATACTAAGAACGCTAAGGGCCAGGGTCCTGCTTTCGACAACTCATTGTTCGAGGACTTCTGCGAGTTTGGTCTTGGTATGGTTCTTGGCAACAAGAAAATGAAGGAGCGCATCTGCCACCTGCTTGAAGAGGCTAAGGCTGATGAGCATGTTCCTGCTGAGTTTGTTGCTGCTGCTGACAAGTGGATGGCTAACATGAACGACTCGGAGGGTTCTAAGGCTGCTGCTGCAGAGCTTAAACCGCTCATCGCTGCTGGTGCAGAGAAGGGTTGCCCCGTTTGCGCTGAACTGAAGACACTTGACCACTACCTCGTAAAACGTAGCCAGTGGATTATCGGTGGCGACGGTGCTTCTTACGATATCGGTTACGGTGGTCTTGACCACGTATTGGCTTCGGGCGAAGATGTTAACATCCTCGTGCTCGATACCGAGGTTTACTCAAACACTGGTGGTCAGTCGTCTAAGTCAACTCCGCTTGGTGCTATCGCTCAGTTTGCTGCTCAGGGCAAGCGTATCCGTAAGAAGGACCTAGGCTTGATGCAGACAACCTACGGTTACATCTATGTAGCTCAGATTGCTATGGGTGCTGACAATGCTCAAACCTTGAAGGCTATCCGCGAGGCAGAGGCTTATCCCGGACCATCGCTCATCATTGCTTACGCTCCCTGTATCAACCATGGTTTGAAGCGTAAGGGTGGTATGGGTCGCTCACAGAACGAGGAGAAGCTGGCCGTTGATTGCGGTTACTGGCACCTGTGGCGTTTCAACCCGCAGTTGGCTGACGAGGGTAAGAACCCCTTCACTCTCGACTCAAAGGCTCCTAACTGGGCCGACTTCCGCGACTTCCTCCTTGGTGAGGTTCGCTACCTGTCTGTACAGAAGGCATTCCCGAAGGAGGCCGACGAGCTGTTCACACAGGCTGAGAAGATGGCTAAGCTGCGCTATCAGACCTACGTTCGTAAGAGCCAAGAGGACTGGAGCGAGGAAATCTAATTATTCGCATCACATTATTTATCGTTCGTGTAAAGGATGGGCACCCTGTGTGCTCCGTCCTTTCACCCGCGATTAATAGCAATAAAAAAGGCATCAATACTGAGCTATTAAAGTCTCGGTGTTGATGCCTTTTTTTATGAAATTGAAACTGTTATTGTTATTGTTATTGTTATTGCAATGGCTTCTTGCTAAGCGTTTGAGAATAATGCTAAATGTTTACAGCTTCAGCCAATTGTTAATGATGGTGCGGCCTTGTGGTGTGAGCACGCTTTCGGGATGAAACTGTATGCCATGAATGTTGTATTGCTTGTGGCGTAGGGCCATAATCATGCCATCGTCTGAAAGAGCCGTTATCTCTAAGCACTGGGGAAACTGCTCGCGGCTTACCACCCAACTGTGGTATCGGCCCATGGCTATGCGTGCTGGCAGTGTGGCAAAGATGGGGTCGTTGCCCAGCTGTGTGCCCTCGGTTTGCACGCCGTGGTACACCTCGCTCAGGTTTGTGAGTTTTCCGCCAAACACTTCGCCTATGGCTTGATGTCCCAGGCACACGCCCAACATAGGCTTCTTTCCTGCATAGGTGCGAATAACGTCGAGTAGGAGTCCTGCTTCAGCGGGTATTCCTGGCCCAGGACTTAGTATTATTTTGTCGTAAGCCTGAAGGTCGTTCATGGCAAACTGGTCGTTGCGCATCACGGTAACCTCGGCGCCCAACTCTTTCACCAGGTGCGATAGGTTGTAGGTGAACGAGTCGTAATTGTCAATGATTGCTATTTTCATTTTCTTTTCTTCTTCTTTTTTGTTCTTCTTTTTTGCTTTTCTGCTCGCAATGTTTTGCTTTACATCTGTTCGGCCATGGCGATGGCGCGGCGCAGGGCTCCCAGCTTGTTGTTTACCTCTTGCAGCTCATAGTCTTCATTGCTCTTTGCCACGATGCCGCCACCTGCCTGAAACCATAATTCGCCGTTACGAGCCACGAAGGTGCGTATGGTGATAGCTTGGTTCAGGTTTCCGTTCAGGCCTATGTAACCTATGCAGCCACCGTAGGCACCACGGTTGTGTGGTTCATACTGGCTGATGAGCTGCATGGCGCGCACCTTCGGAGCCCCTGATAGTGTGCCCGCAGGAAAGGTGTCGATGAAGGCTTTTATGGGGTCGGCTCCTTCGTCGAGCTCTCCGCTCACACGGCTTACGAGGTGTATGACGTGCGAATAGTATTGCAGATCTTTATAGAAGTCGACCTTTACGTTATGGCAGTTGCGGCTCAGGTCGTTGCGTGCCAGGTCAACCAGCATTACGTGTTCAGCGTTTTCTTTGGGGTCGTTGCGCAGATATTCGGCTCCTCGTCTATCGGCTTCGGCATCGCCTGTGCGACGTGTGGTGCCCGCAATGGGGTCGATGTAAGCCTTTCGGTTCTCGATGCGGCAGTGTGTTTCGGGTGAAGAGCCGAAGATGCGGAAGCCTCCAAAATCGAAATAGAAGAGGTAAGGCGAGGGGTTGATGCTGCGTAGTGCTCGGTATAGTTTGAAGTCGTCGCCCTCATAGCGCTGTATAAATCGTCGCGAGATGACGATCTGGAACACGTCGCCGCGTAAGCAGTGCTGTATGCCTCGCCTGATATTGGCTTTATGTTCTTCATCGGTTAGTGGTGATGTATAATTGCCCACGGGGTGAAAGGCGTAGGGTTTTACGCTTTGTCGGTTGATGGCTGTTTCAAGATGGTGCAGTGCCTCTTCGCCCGCTGCCTTCATGGCTTCGGTATCATTATTTTGTGGCACCAGCGTAACGAGTGTCATTTTGTTATTGAAGTGGTCGAAGACGATGATGTCGCGATACAAGATGTAAAGCATATCGGGTGCATCGTTCTTTTGCATGGTGGTGTCTTTCACCGCAATGTTTTCAAAGTAGCGCACCGCGTTGAAAGCAGTGTATCCATATAGTCCGCAATACTGGCTACCATCGCCCGTTACCTTGATGGCGTGAATAAAGTGGTTGATGGCGTTGTCGCAGCGGTAGGTGTTGTTCACGGTGTGTGTGATGGTGGTTCCATCGGGCATGCTGAGTATGGCTTTGCCGTGGCTGATGGCCACGCTGCCCAAGGGGTATATGCCTATGAACGAACTGCTGTTGCTGGCGTCGTGATAATCAGAGCTCTCCATGAGTGCGCTTTGCGGATAGAGGTCGCGCAGGCGCATATAGATGCCTACAGGTGTGTAGAGGTCGGCCAGCAAGGTTTTGGCGTATGATTGAAATTGTATCATCTTTTCTTTTTCTTTAAAATTTTCCATATTCTTGTGCCATCTCTTTGTGTGCGAGATAGGTTTCAACATCTTTATCGCCGCGTCCGCTCACGGTAAGCACCACTACATCGTTGGGCTTAAAGGTCATTTTTTTAAGGGCTGCTACGGCGTGTGCGCTTTCAATGGCGGGTATGATGCCCTCCATGCGTGTGAGCTCATATCCTGCATAGATGGCCTCGTGATCGTTGATGGCCAGCACGTGTGTGCGCCCCTTTAGTGCCAAGTCGGCGTGCATAGGTCCGATGCCTGGATAGTCGAGCCCCGCCGATATGGTGAACGCCTCTTTTATCTGTCCATCATCGGTTTGCATGACCAGTGTTTTTGCGCCATGAATAATGCCTTCGGTGCCACAGTGCATGGTGGCCGCGGTATAGGGCGTGTTGATGCCATGTCCAGCGGCTTCGGCCAGATATATCTGCACGCGTGGGTCGTCAATATAGTGGTATATGGTGCCTGCGGCGTTGCTTCCGCCTCCTACACAAGCAATGAGGTAGTCGGGGTAGGGGCGTCCCACCTTTTCTTGCAGTTGCCATTTCAGTTCTTGCGATATTACGCTTTGCATCTTAGCCACAATGTCGGGGTAGGGGTGTGGGCCCATGGTGCTTCCTACGATATAGAAGGTGTCTTGCGGGTGGCAACACCAGTCGCGTATGGCTTCTGAGCAAGCATCGCTCAGTGTCATGTTTCCTGTTGTTACGGGGTGCACTGTTGCGCCCAGCATTTTCATACGTTCAACGTTGGTGTGCTGGCGTTCAACATCGGTTTTTCCCATAAATATCTCGCATTGCATATTCATCAGTGCGCATACGGTAGCTGTGGCCACGCCGTGCTGTCCTGCTCCTGTTTCGGCTATGATGCGTGTTTTTCCCATGCGTTTAGCCATTAGTATCTGGCCTATGGTGTTGTTTATTTTGTGCGCGCCCGTGTGGTTCAGGTCTTCACGCTTCAGGTATAGCTGGCACCCATATTTTTCGCTCATGCGCTTAGCATAGTATAGGGGTGAAGGTCGGCCCACATAGTCTTTCAGCAGGGCATAATATTCGTCTTGAAAGGCTTTGCTCTCAATGATGGGTAGGTAGGCGTCTTGCAGGTCGGTTACACATTTATATAATATTTCAGGCACGTAGGCGCCCCCGAATTTTCCAAAAAAGCCATTCTCGTCAACGGCATATTTCTTTGTAGCCATATTATTATTTCTTGTGATGTATGTTTGTGTTCATGTTTCTTTTTATGTGTTCAGCTCAGTTATGGGGCTGTGGGGAGTGCGGGGTGCTACTGGCTTAGTGCTTGCTCAAGTTTTGTTAGCGCTTGGTCAGGGTTGCCCGTTTCGTTTAGCAGTGTAACAAACTTGCTGCCTATGATGGCGCCCGCTGCGTTTGCCTGTGCGCTTTGCAGAGTTTGTTTGTTGCTGATGCCGAAACCTATCATGCGTGGGTTGCGTAGGTTCATGGCGTTGATGCGGCTGAAGTATTCGAGCTTGGCATCGCCAAAACTGCTTTGTGCGCCTGTTATGCTGGCGCTACTTACCATGTAGATGAAGCCATCGGTGTGCTCGTCGATGAAGCGTATGCGCTCTTCGCTGGTCTCGGGTGTGATCATCATGATGATGCGCAGGTCGTAGCGGTCGGCCACAGGCTTTACCACTTCAAGATAGTCGGCGAAGGGTAGGTCGGGGATGATGGCTCCCGATACGCCCACCTCGACACAGCGTTGGCAGAAGGCTTCGATGCCGAAGTGCATGATAACGTTTAAGTATCCCATCAGCACCAGCGGTATATGTACCTCGTTTTTAATGCTTTGCAGCTGGTTGAACAGGTGGCTTAGTGTCATACCGTTTTTCAGTGCCACGGTGCCCGCACTTTGTATTACGGGGCCATCGGCCAGGGGGTCGCTAAAAGGTATGCCCACCTCTATCATATCAATGCCGTGTGTTTGCATGGCCTTTATCACGCTGGCCGTGCCCTCAAGGGTGGGGCATCCGGCACAAAAGTATAGCGAGAGCAGTTTGCGGTCGCCACGTTCAGAAAATAGTTTGTTTATCTTGTTCATGTTGTTTTTTTTAGTTGACGAGTTCTTGCTTAAGCAAGTATTAAACTTGCGAAACTTTTCTTATTTTTTCGATAAATGTGTGCAGTTTCTCAACATCTTTCATGGCGGGCGATGTTTCGAAGCGCGAGTTGAGGTCGATGCCCACCATGCGTTCATGCTGTATCTGCCGTAGAGCATCGGCATCGTCGGGGCCTATGCCGCCGCTGAGCAAGAAGGGTGTGTGGCCTTTGTAGGCTTGCAGCAGTTGCCAGTTGAAGTGTTGTCCGCTGCCTCCTGCAGTGGGGCATTGTGTGTCGAACAAGAACAGGTGGGCCACGCCTTCATAGGGTTTGCATTGTTCAAAGTCGTGTTCTGAAGCAATGCCAAATGCCTTTATTATCTTTATGTTTGGAGCAATGTCGGGCACCAAGGTTTTCTTAAGGTTTTCAATCATCACCACGCTTTCGTGTCCGTGCAGCTGCACATAGTCGAGCTGGTAGTTGACCACTCGCGACACAATGTTTTGTGGCATGTCGTCAACAAACACGCCCACCCTTAGCGGCTTGTGGCTAGTTTGTGGCGAGGCATGGGCTTGTGTGGCAACGGGGGTGGTTGCTGCATTTGTGCTCAGGGCTTTGAGGCGTTCTTCTGAATAGTCGGGCATGGTGCCCGCCTCTGAATTTATCATGCTAACATAGCGTGTGCTCTTGGGGTAGAAGATGAAGCCTATCATATCAATGCCCAGTGCCGACACGGCTTTTATGTTTTCGGCATCGCGCATGCCGCATACTTTTATTTTCATGTTTTCTTTTTATCGGTTATGTATTGAATAATGATAAAGTTTTTCGAACAATTTTTTTTGTCAGCAGCCTTTCACGGCATCGATAAACAGCTTTAGGGATTGGCCTGGCTGAGGGGTGGCCATAAACCGTTCGCCCATGAGAAAGCCATTGAAGCCTGCCAGCTGCAAAGCCTTTACTGTTTCGGGCTGTGAGATGCCGCTTTCGCTCACCTTGCAACTGTTTGTTGGCAGCCTGCTTGCCAGCCGAAACGAGTTTTGCACATCGGTAACAAAGGTGCCCAGGTTGCGGTTATTGATGCCGCACATATCGGGTTCCAGTTCGGCATATTGGGTTTCGTGCTCGCTGTGCATCTCAAGTAGCACCTCCAGTTGTAGCTCGTGGGCTATGTGTAGTAGCGTTTTACACTGTGCCCTTTTTAGGTCGGCGGCAATAAGCAATACGGCCGACGCTCCACACAGCCGTGCCTGAAATAGCTGATACTCGTCTATCACAAAGTTTTTGTATAGTACGGGTATCTTTACGCCAGCCTCTCTTGCCTGGCGTACAAACTTGTCGTTGCCTCCAAAATACATTTCATCAGTGAGGATGCTGAGGGCTGCGGCGCCGTTTTGCTGATAGGCCAGTGGTATATCGGTGGCTTGTGCTGTCTGGTTTATCCAGCCCTTTGATGGCGACTTGCGTTTAAACTCGGCAATGATGCCTACGGGGGCTTTCATTAGTGCCTGGCGCATTGAGGGCACATGGGGGTGCTGTTCAATGTGGCGTTCTACCAGCTGGTGAATATCGCGCTCAGGCAGCGCCTCTTTAAACAGCGCTACCTCAATGCGTTTGTGTGCCACTATTTCTTCAAGTATATCTGCCATAACACGTTGTGTGGTTTTTGGTGTGTGATGATGATTTTATGAATTGAGTTCGGCAAACTTTAAGAATGTTTTCCATGCCTTGCCGCTTTCTATCGACTGGCGTGCAATGTCGATACACTCTTCTATTGTTTTTTTGCCTTGCTCGTATACCTGTATGCCGAAGGCTGCGTTGGCCAGCACAATGTCTTTTTGTGCGGGCAGCGCCTTGTTTTGCAGCACGTTATCAAATATTTGTGCTGCCTCGTCTTCAGTAGCGCCTGCCACCAGCTCTTCAGGTTGGGCTGTGCGTAGGCCCAGGTCAGAGGGTTTGAAGATGCGTTCATAGGTATTGGTTGTAACCTTAAAGTCGCCCGTAAGCGATATTTCGTCGTAACCATCAATGCTGTTCACAATGCCATAGTCGATGCCTATCTTTTGGTACACGTTATTATACAGCCGCATTTGGTCGAGTGTGGCCACACCCAGCAGTTGGCATTTAGGTTGCGAGGGGTTGACGATGGGGCCTAACAGGTTGAAACAGGTAGGAAACTGTAGTGCTTTGCGTATGGGGCCCACAAACTTCATGGCACGGGCAAACAGCTGAGCGTGCAGATACACAATGCCACACTCGTTAAGCGAGCGGTTTAGCTTGTCAATATCGCTGGTAAATTTTATGCCGTGGTGCTCGATAACGTTTGAGGCGCCGCTCTTCGAGGTTGAAGCATAATTGCCATGTTTGGCCACTTTATAGCCCGCACCAGCAATGACAAAGCACGAGGTGGTTGATATGTTGAAGGTGTTTTTACGGTCGCCACCAGTGCCCACCACGTCGATGTATCGGTCGCTGTTGAGCAAGGCTGGCACGCCGCTCTCCAGTATGCCATCTCGAAAGCCCAGCAGTTCGTCGACGGTGATGCCGCGCATTTGCAGCGCTGTAAGCAGTGCTGTTATTTGTTCGTTAGGAAACTGACTGCGTGTGATGCCTAACAAGATGTTTTTTGTTTCTTCACGAGAAAGCTCTTCGTGGTTGAGCATTCGGTTTAATATGTCTTTCATTGTGCTCATATCAGTGCTGTTTTTTATGTTTGTGTTTATGTTTATGTTATTTTGTTCTGTTGTTGTTAAAGAGGAGAAGAGATGGAGAGAGAGAAAATAAAAAATGAGGCCTGTCGTAAGAACGGCAGGCCTCAAGTGTATCTCTTTCTTTGATAATGTGACGCACACAGGGTAAGCTTACTCACGACTTTTTTATCTTGAGCAGGCGCCACCACCACATGTTATTTGTCATATTGTTCATATTTCTTCTTTATTTTAATCTTTCATCGGCAAAATTACATATTTTCTTTCAATATGCAAACTTTTTCGCAATTATTTTTTCATTTTCTTCTTCTCTCCATGCTTTCACCTTACTATATAGAAACGTACGCGTCTTTGTGTGGTGGTGCATCGTTTTTTCTACTTCTTTTAGCAGCTGGGTGTAGGGCTGAGTGTCTTGACCGCGTTTGACTATTTCGTTGGCCAGACGGGGCGCGGAGGCCACCGTCCTACTTTTTAGATACTCTTTTTGGGCGCTGGAGGACGAAGCGTGAAAAACGTAGGTATACAAAAAAAGCCCACCTTGTGTGGTGGACTTATAATTTTTCTTCTTACCCAATAATCAGCAACACCCTATGGTGGACTGCTGAGCGATAAACGGGGCTCGAACCCGCGACCCCCAGCTTGGGAAGCTAGTGCTCTACCAACTGAGCTATTATCGCGTGGTTAATGAGCCGATACCCGGACTCGAACCGGGGACCCACGCATTACGAATGCGTTGCTCTACCAACTGAGCCATATCGGCCTTTGCAATGTGTGGGCTCGCTGCTGCTTGCCGAATTGCGGTTGCAAAGATAGTGTATTTTTTTTGTTATGCCAAATGTTAGGCGCATTATTTTCAGCGTTTGTAGGAAATAGGCTTCTCGTGATGTTCTATTTTTCCTTTTCTGTTCTTCTTTTTTTTATTTTAGCTGCACACGTTGGTAAGCCACCAGTCGGTCGGTACGGCTACCTATGGGCCGATAGTAAACGAAGGCATAATAAGTGTTCTCGGTTTGAAAGAAGTTGCCATCGGCGAGCAGGGTGCGCAGCGCGTCGGGGGTGTGCAGAAGGTAGGTGTACGAGTAGTAGCCTTGTTTTAGTAGCACATCGGCCGTGTAGGCTTTCAGTTCGGGGTGGTAGGTCATGCGATAGGTGGGCGCGAGGCTGCCGTTGGTCCATTGTCCGTGCAGAAACACATCGCCAGGCTGTGGCGTACAGAGCAGGGTGAAGCGTGTAAGGATATAGTCGGATGCCACATCGTTTTCTATGTTATCGCTGTTTCTTATGTAGAAGCTGCCGTTAGCGTCTTCGTCATAAACATAGTTGGGTCGTGGCTCGTCGGGCCACACGCTGGCCGAGAAGTGTGTGCCATCCCATCCCACGGCTTCAATGCCCATGGTGGGGTGTGTGGGGTCGAGTGTTTCAAACTTTCGGTATTCGTTACCAGCGTTGAAGATGAGGTGTGTGTTATGGCTCCATTTCAGCCCATCGGGCATGATAAATTGTGGCGTGGCGTTCCATGCAGCATCATACCAATATCCGTTTTTCAGCACCACAGTTTTTATCTCGCGGCTATGGTCGGTTACCTTGTTACCGTTGTATGATAGCTGCATGGCCACCTGTTGGTGCTGGCGGTTTATGTCTTTATCGGTGTTGGTGTAGGCCTCTATGCCCAGGTTCATGGTTTGTTCGCTTAGCATGAAGCAGGCGGTTAGGATGCTGTCGCCCGTGTTATCGTCGGTCACCGTTACGCGATAGTTTCCGCTGAGGAAAGGTCGGCAGTGGCGGTTAGGCAACTGAAAATGGTAGTGGGTGTATAGCTGTTTGGTGTTGATACTTTCTTCTACGTCGTCGATGGTGTTGCCCTCGGTAAAGCCTTCGCAATATTCGCTGGGCAGCAGATTTTCTGAGGGAGTCCAGTCGGCCTCGCAATGTTCAATGCTGTACACATAGCGGTGATACTCGTGTGTGAGGTCGTCGAAGCTGATGTGTATGGCCTCGTCACCCGTTAGTGTGATGACGGGCATTGACAGCCAATTGTCGCCAGCCACCACCTGTAGCGATGCGATGTTGGGTTGCAGCAAGCTGTGGTTTTGTGCCACTGCCGTGCCATGTGTTGTGATGGCGAGGCAGGTGGCGGTACAGAGCGAGGCTATGATGTGTTTCATAGGGTGTGTGTGTTAGAAATCGAATTGCAGACGCAGGTTCATCATTCGGCCCGTGAGATAGTTGGGCACGGCATATTGATGATTGGTGACGTCGGTTACCCAATAGTATGAATTTACGTTGTTGATGCCGAAGAGGTTGAGGCAGTCGATGCCCAGCCAAATGTTTTTACAGAACTTTTTGCTGGTCAGTTTCTCGTTGTTTAACACTCGATAGCTGAGGCCAATGTCGGCACGCTTGTAGGCGGGGGCTCGGAACGAGTTGTTCTCCATTTCTTGGTGGGGTGCCGAGAAGGGCAGGCCATCGGCAAAGGCCAGCTTGAGCGACATTTTCCAGCGGTCGGTATTGGGAAAGTAGTCGGTGAAGAAGAAGTTGATGGCGTACCGCTGGTCGGTGGGCAGCGGTATGCTTTTGCCGTTGAGCTTCATCTTGGTGTCCATGAGCGAGAGACTTATCCACGAGTCGGTGCCTGGTACAAACTCGCCAAAGAGCTTGAGGTCGATGCCCGCTGCGTGTCCGCTGCAAGTGTTGTCGCCATAATACACCACCTTTACATTGTTTACGCTATAAGGCACAAAGTTGCTTAGCGCCTTATAGTAGGCTTCGGCCGTAAACTTATAGGGGCGCTCTTTTACGTTGAAGCGATAGTCGAGGCCCGCAATGAAGTGCAGCGAGCGCTGGCTTTTTGCTTTTTGGTTCAGGTTAGCGTAGGTTACGTGGTTCAGGGTGGTGGTGTCGCGTATCTCTTTATAGAACGGAGCCTGATAGTAAAGACCTGTGGCCAGGCGCAACGTCATATCTCGGCAGAAGGGGGGCACGATGCCCAGCGATAGGCGCGGGCTGACGATGGTTTCTTTGTTAAAGCTCCAGTGGCTCATGCGCACACCATAGTTTAGGGTGAAGAAGGTGTGCTCGTGTGCGCTGGTAAAGCGGTAGGTGTCTTGCAGATAGGCCTCGGTGCGTGTGGCGTTTAGGGTGTTGTGGGCTTGCATCGAGTAAATCATATACAGGTCTTTACCGGTGTGTGGTATGCTGTATCCGCTCGAGTCGCGCATCTCATATTCGATAGAGTTTTCCTTTATTCGTTCGCTCTTAAAGGTCAGGGCTCCCTCAAAGGTGTGGTGTGCGTTCTTGCTTTTAAACAGCAGCTTGGCGCTGGCCACATTGGCTTTCAGGCGGTTTCGGGCGTGCTGAAAATAGGTGCCCACGCCCAGGTTTTCGCTGGTTTCGGTTTGCGTCAGCCAGTATTGTCCTTGCAGGTCGTAGGTTTCTTGCTCTTTTGTGTGAAAGGCCGACCCTATGAGCGAGAGCGATGTGTTTTCAGAAAAATGGCGTGTGATGTTTACCGAGCCAAAGAAGGTGCGAAACACATCTTTCTCTTGGCCATCAAAGTAAACTTTAAACGATTTTACGTTCTCCATTGTTCCGAAGCTGGTTTCGCGGTCAGAGGGCACAAAGGTGTAGTGGTTATCAGATATGTTGCCCATGAAGGAAAGGCTCCAGCGCTTGTTGGGTTCATAGGTAAGGTAGGTTTGATAATCGACAAAGCGAGGGCGATACTCGCCTGTGGTTTGCAGCGACCCCAACATATATTGGTTAGTTTTATAGCGCAAACCGTTGCTCCACGAGAAGTGTTTGTTGCTTACGCCCACAAAGGCGCTGGCCCCCAGCAACGACATTGATGCCGATGCCTCGAAGCGTTTAGGCCTACGATAGGTAATGTCGAGGGCCGACGACATCTTGTCGCCATATTTGGCTTCGTAGCCACCTGTTGAAAAGCCTATCTTGTCTACCATGTCGGCATTGATAACCGAGAGGCCTTCTTGCTGGCCACTTCGCACCAAGAAGGGTCGATACACTTCTACATTGTTTATGTAAACACTGTTTTCATCAAACGAGCCGCCGCGAACGTTATATTGCGACGACAGTTCGCTGTGTGTAGAAACACCTGCCTGGCTCTGTATCAGCTCTTCAACGGCGTTGCCCGTGGTTGAAGGCATGCTTTTGGTTTGCTCTTTCTTTATCTCTTGTGTTTGTCCTGTTTGCCTACGCATCTCGGTGATGGTAACCTCTGACAGGGTGTTGTCGCTGTGTAGCACCACCTGCAATGTTTGCTTGCCTCGGGGGCGGCGCAGCACGCGGGTTTTTGTTTTATAGCCCACCATTGAGAAACGCACTACCACCGAGTCGGCCGATTGCAGCTGCAACGTGAATTCGCCTTTCAGCGAGGTCATGGCTATTTTGCCTTGTTGCACACAGGCCACAGTGGCAAACTCCATGGGGTTCGACTGCTCGTCCATCACCTTGCCTTGCAGCGTAAAGGTTTGGGCTTGTATGCTGATACAAGCCAACAGAGTTATGTAGAAGATAAAGAATAATCGTTTCATACGATTAATAACGTGAAATGTTGCCGATTATTGCCCTTTGGTGAGGGCCTTTAATGGTTTTTAGCCTGGGGTTGGCCTGTGGAAGCCTGTATAGGCCTTTTCTAAGCCTTTCTAAGCCGAGGGCGACTGTGCGACCCGCAAAGCTATAGGATTTTTCACTTTTCCCTTTTCACTTTTCCCTTAACACTCGTGAAAAGGTCGCGGCGAGGAAATTTGTTGCCATACTTTTTGCGCAGCTGTTCAAACAGGCGCATGGTATCGTTTGAAAAGTCGTGCCCCTTCCATGTGCTGGTGTTGGTGATAAATATCCAGCACTCGCCATCGGCATATTTCAGCACCAGGGCGCTGGTGCCTCCCAGCGATCCTGTGCGCACCCATGGCCCAGTGGTGGGCGTATAGTTCCACCCCAGCGAGTAGGCATGATCGGGCATAGGCTGTGTCATGGCCTTTATGCTTTTAGCGCTCAGAATGTCGGGCTTGCCAGGGTAGTTGTCAATGGCTGCTACCAGTCGGCTCAGTTCAGCAGCCGAAGCACACCATGCTCCAGCCCCCTTAAGGCGCGGAATGTCGTTTTCGCCATAACATTTTTGCACCATGCGTCCGCTGTTGTTATATTCGTACACGGGCACCGACCCCTGGTGCATATAATATTTCACCTCGTTAGGTCGGCGGTCTTTATAATAGTTGCCCGCAATATGAAAGTCGAAACAGCCAGCAGGCTGCAGCACGTGTTTTTGCATGTAGGCATCGTAGGTCAAGCCTGTGCGCTTTTCGATAATCATTGAAAGCAGCGTGAAGCCCAGGTTCGAGTAGCAGCGTGCTGTGCCAGGCGTGAAGCCTAGGTGGCGTTTTAGCAAGATGCCGAGCAACGTGTGGTTATCGGGTGGGGTGGTGAGGTGGTTCTGCATCATAATATAACGTGTTGAGAACATGGGGTCGCCAGCATAATTGGTGAAGCCTGCCGAGTGGCGCAGCAGTTGCTCAACAGTAATATCAAAGTAGCGTTTATCTTTAATAACCTTTGTATAGGTGGTATCGTTCAATATGCCTTGTGGCCCGAACACGCGGTCAGAGAGGTGCAGTCGCCCCTCTTCTTGCAGCTTCATGATGCCCACCGCTGTTATCAGTTTCGACACCGATGCTATGCGCATGATGTGCGAGGGTTGCATTTCTATCTCGCGTTCCATGTCGGCCCATCCATAGCCGCGCGCATACAGCAGCGAGTCGTTGCGCGACACGGCCAGCTGTGCTCCGTTTATCTCCCAACGTTTCATGTATCGCTGCATAATCGAGTCGAGGTCGTGCAGTTCGGGTGTCATGGTGATGGCGTTGGTAAGCGAGTCGTTCAAATGAAAGGGTGCCACCTGGGTGCTATCGTTTTGTGTGGGGGTGCTGCTGCACGAGCAGCAACGCACGAGCGATATGATGGCTATGATGATAATGATGATGGCTGTGAGCAGGCGTAAGCGCAATTTATTGTAATGTTTCATTTTGTTGCTTTTTGTGTGATGCTTTTTAAAATGCATGCAAAGATAGAAAAAAAATATCACATGGGCAATTATCCATGCCCTGTTCTCCAGCAACCAAAATATTTTCTAAACCCTATATTTGCAGGGTGCTGGAGGTTGTAGACTGCTTGCTGGAGGACGGGGCGCGGAGACCACCGTCCTACTAATTCATAATTCATAATGCAAGAGCGGCGAGGCAAACCATAGTAGGACGAGGGCCTCCGTGCCCTGTTCTCCAGCACCCAAAATATTTTCTAAACCCCATACTTGCTGGGTGCTGGAGTTTGTGGGCTGGGTGTTGGAGGACGGGGCACGGAGACCACCGTCCTACTTTGATAATTGCTCGTAAAACTTTTCTTAATGACAAGATGACAAGATGACAAGATGACAATGTTGTTTATGAGCCCCTCGTCCTACTTTGTTAGAATAATAATAACAGTTACAATGGCTCACCCGATAAACCCAGGGGGAAGTTTCTTTGATTCTACAGAAAATTTATACCTTTGTGCCATGAATAATCAAGGACTATTAGCATTGGCACAGTTAATCCTGCCATCAGAGATACTTACAAATTTTGAAGTAGTACGTGTAGAAGAAGAGGCTTCCCTTATCCGCATCTATCTTGACGAATCGGTTAAGGCTGAATACAAGGAGAACCCTGAGATTGAATCCAAAGGGTTCTGTGAAGCCGTAACCATACGTGACTTCCCGATCCGCGACAAAGGTATTGATCTGATCGTCAGAAGACGCAAATGGTACGACAAGCTGAATAACCGATACTTCTCCGACTCTTACGACCTGAAGGCTGAAGGAACCCGCTACTCCAAGGGGTTTGCGGCTCTTTCCTGACTTCGTCATTGCGTACCCCAAAAATCTTCATCAAAGAGTTTGGCGATTTTCTGATGTCTTGCCATCAGCATGGTTTGGGTGTAAACCTCCTTGTTCATAGGTTGTTTAATTTGTATGGTTGTGATGGTCTTTGCTAATGCAAGCACCTTGTCTACACTCATCTTAATCTCTGAGACTTTCAGCATACGTTCCAATTCTTTGTACACTTTCAAAGTCACAAAGCAGATGCATATATGAGCCTTGATGCGTTTGCGTGTAAAGTGAAACATGGGACGTATCTCTATCTTTGATTTGGCTATACGGAAAGTCCGTTCTACGTGCCAAAGGTTGTGGTATGCTGTGTATACATCCTGTATTGGTATATCCGTATTTGTGAGATATCCTTTTAGGCCGTCCCATTTGGAGTCGTCGGCAATACGGTCATAGTTGATGGCGACTTTCACCTCACCATCCATGGATAAAAACTTATTGTAACCTCTTTTGTTGATGTTGCCTTTCGTGAGCGCACCATGCTTGTATGCCTTTTCCAACACTCAACCCTCGGTCTAAGGTGTAGATTGTTACATTTCACGAACACATTTTCTCGCCATGGCAAAGCTTAAGTAAACTTAGCTCTGCTTATCTGGCTTAACGAAAACCTTCGGTTACTAAAGTTTCGCAAGTGAATATCTACAAACTTTAACTTTATTTTGGAATAAAAAAGGCTCTAAAATTTGTGTAACTCACAGAAAACGAGTATCTTTATAATCGTCAAAGAATAAAGACGTAATTTAAATTTCTAAATTTTAGGAGGAACGATTATGACTAAAACAAGAGAAATCTACCGTTGCACGGTTTGTGGCAACGTGGTAGAGGTAGTGAATTCTGGAGCCATGCTCAGCTGCTGCGGTCAGCCCATGAAACTGATGAAGGAGAACACCACGGATGCGGCAAAAGAGAAGCATGTGCCCGTTATAGAACCAATCGAGGGCGGCTATCGTGTAAAAGTTGGAAGCGTAGAGCATCCGATGCTCCCAGAGCATTATATCCAATGGATAGAGTTGCTCACTCCTACCGATGTACTTCGCCATGAGCTACAGCCAGGCGAGAAGCCAGAGGTAATCTTCCTAACAGATGCCAAAGAGGTATCAGCTCGCGAGTATTGCAACCTGCATGGGTTGTGGAAAGGAGATGCCAACACATCACCTCACGATGAACACCATTGATCTTGGCTATGTAATTCCTGGGGCTTACTCGGGACTTTCCAGGATCAGGGGGTGCAGCAGTCTCTGCTGCACCGACCAAGCTTCGGTTGGTGCACTTGAGACAAGTGGGCTCACCCGATAAACCAGGGGAATTATGCATATAGCTTTGTAAGTCTGAAAAGAAAGAACTTTATATCCGTTACTCCCCTTAAAGCAGCTCTAAATGCCTTAATTTTAGCATTGAATGACTCTGCAAAAGCATTAGTTGCCCTATTAACAAAGAAGTTCAAGACTTCATCATAATGCTCGTAAAGCGTGGCGGCAATAACATTGAAACTCTTAAAGCCAGAGTCGTCCACTTTGTTATACCAGCGTGCAAGCGAGAGTCTTGCAGCATCTTTGACGGTATTCTAGGAAAATATCATTCTTAATGAATGCGTAAGCGAATAGGCTTCTTTAAGATCAGGATACGTTTCAAAGAGCACCTCAGCTCTTTGTCTCTGACTTTCTGTCCATTTGTCGGCAGATTTGAAAAGCAGATATCTGCTGCGAGCCAACAACTGCTTGTGGGTGTCACCATTTGCAAGCACAATTGGAGTGTATGCTTCACCCAAACATTTGGCCTCTTCCCTGGCGTCCGTGTCTGCTTGAATGGCATCCCATCTATGCGCGATGCGCATCTCCTGCAAGGCATCACATGCAAGTTTCTGTATATGAAAGCGGTCTATGGTACGCATTGCATTCGGGAAACAGCGTCTGGCTATAAGTCGCATGGAATTCGACATGTCCATTGTTATCTCCTTAACCATCAGTCTCTTGTCCTCTTCTATGCGCATAAGTGCTTCTGTGATAACATCTGCCGCCACACCTTTTACAATAGCAATGATGGTACCTTTACCTCCATGTGAAGTTCTGTTGCTTACTATTGTGTACAGTTCACCGTTACTTGGAGCCGTTTCGTCAATACAGATGCTTTCACCTATGTTTTCGGGAAAGACAAGCCAATCTTCTGCATGCGAGAGTTCGGACCACTCGCGATAGCCGCTGAGCACTTCCTTGTATTGCTTTTCAAACGTATCCCCGTTTATGTGATAATAGCGGTCAAGCGAACGGGAGGTCGTAGGAATCGTCTCCATACACTCCTTTTAAAAAAGCCGCAAACTCCTTGGAGTAGCGGGTTCCTTCAGCCTTCAGCTCATAAGAGTCGGAGAAGTATCGGTTATTCTGCTTGTCGTACCATTTGCGTCTTCTGACGATCAGATCAACACCTTTGTCGCGGATCGGGAAGTCACGTATGGTTACGGCTTCACAGAACCCTTTGGATTCAATCTCAGGGTTCTCCTTGTATTCAGCCTTAACCGATTCGTCAAGATAGATGCGGATAAGGGAAGCCTCTTCTTCTACACGTACTACTTCAAAATTTGTAAGTATCTCTGATGGCAGGATTAACTGTGCCAATGCTAATAGTCCTTGATTATTCATGGCACAAAGGTATAAATTTTATATAGAATCAAAAAGCTTTCCCCTAGATATATCGGGTGAGCCCATCAGGCTGTAGGGCGATGCCCATTTTCAGCGCATGTTGCTGAGCTATCTTCTTGGCTTGCTGCACACTGCGTGGCGTGGCTTGGGCCATACCTATTGCTATAATGAGCAATGAAACGAAGGAAAGGGTGCGTTTAAAAATTCTCATAATTGGTCTTTTGGTTGGTTAATTCGATAAATATAAATAAAAAAGGCAAGCAGAAAAGCGCTGTTTGCTTCTCTACTTGCCTACAAAGATATATATTTTTTGTTAAAAACAACCTGTTAGGTCATTATTTTTTCATCAAGCTAATAGCAAAACCGCCACCAGGAGCCTGATTAATGTTCAGCACATCGCCCTTCTTCACCGTGCGGTGTGTGATAACGTATGCCTGGGGGTTCTTGTCATAAGAAGCATCAGGAGCATCGGCATAGATAGCACACTCATACTTGCAACCCTTATCCAAGAAGTCGAGCTTCAGACGTGTTTTATGGCCTTCGGCATCACACTTACCACCTACAAACCAGTTGTCAGTACCCTTTGCCTTACGTGCCACAGTGATATATTTGGCAGGCTCGGCCTCAAGATAGCGCGAGTCGTCCCAGTCGCAAGCCACGTCGCGGATAAACTGGAAGGCGTCGTCATATTTCTCATAATTCTCAGGCAGGTCGGCAGCCATCTGCAACGGGCTATACATGGTGAGGTAGAGAGCGAGCTGACCACAGAGCGTGGTGTGGACGAACGACTTGTTGTTGGGGTTCCACTCGCTGATCTTGGTCACGAAGATGCCAGGAGTATAGTCCATCGGGCCACCCTGCAAACGTGTGAAGGGCAGGATGAGGGTGTGGTAAGGCTCGCTACCACCGAAGGCCTCATACTCGGTGCCACGTGCCGACTCGTTACCCACGAGGTTAGGCCATGTGCGGCAGAGACCTGTAGGACGAACAGCCTCGTGTGCGTTCACCATGATGTGGTGCTTAGCAGCCTCCTTGATACAGTAGAGGTAATGGTTGTTGGTCGACTGAGAGTAGTGATAGTCGCCACGGGGAATGATATCGCCCACATAGCCGCTCTTCACAGCGTCATAGCCATACTTGTTCATGAGGCTGTAAGCCTTCTCCAGATGGCGCTCATAGTTGATCGTAGAGGCACTGGTCTCATGGTGCATCATGAGCTTCACGCCCTTAGAGTGAGCATAGCGGTTCAGCTCCTCAATATCAAAGTCGGGGTAAGGAGTCTGGAAGTCGAACACATAATCTTTATAATGACCGAACCAGTCTTCCCAACCGATGTTCCAACCCTCAACGAGCACCTCCTGGAGGCCGTTCTTGGCAGCGAAGTCGATGTAACGCTTCACGTTAGCTGTGTTGGCAGGGTGCTGTCCGTGAGGTTTACACTTAGTATAGTCGAGGTTATCGAGATGCACAGAAGGCAGGTCGTAGGTGTAGCTCCACTGGCGTCCGCCAGCAATCATCTCCCACCACACGCCACAATATTTTGTGGGATGGATCCATGATGTGTCCTCAATCTTGCAAGGCTCGTTGAGGTTCAAGATGAGGTTAGATGCAAGAATGTCGCGAGCGTCGTCGCTCACCATAACCGTACGCCAAGGCGTGTTGAACGGTGTCTGCACATAGCCCTTCATACCAGTGGCATCGGGTGTGAGCCACGACTCAAACACCATGTTCTTATCGTCGAGGTTCAGGTGCATGGTGGGGTAGTTTATACATGCAGCCTCATGAATGTTAATGTAGAGACCGTCGGCAGTCTTAAGCTGCAGCGAGGTCTGCACACCTGTGGGCGAGAAGGTGGTCTGTGAAGAATTATCTGTAATGGCATCCTTCATCTTGCCGCGAATCTCGCTCATCTTCGAGATTACATGCTCATACTCCTGCGTGTCATAATCGCCTGGAATCCAATAAGCGGTGTGATCACCGGCCATGGCAAACTGCGTGTGCTCTTCCTTCACCACGATATAGTTGAGCTTCTGCTGCTGGGGGAACTCATAACGCAGACCCATGCCCTCGTTGTAAACGCGGAAGCGGATAACGATATCACGGTTCATCGCAGCCTGATTTAGGGTAACAGCCATCTCGTTATAGTGGTTACGGATGGTCTTTGTCTCACCCCAAACAGGTGTCCAGGTCTCGTCGAAGGTAGAGGTCTTTTGGTCTTTCACAGTGAAACCGTCCATGAGGTTCTGCTCGTTCTGGCCGTTGCTTGCGTGCTTGTCTTTGGCAAGCTCGAGACCAAGGTGCGAAGGTTTCACAACAGCCTTCTTCTTGTAGCTCATCTCATAGGTGGGTCGTCCGTCCTGAAGCCAGAACTTCACACTAACATTGCCGTTAGGCGAGGTTACGGTTTGCGCTCCAGCACCAAGGGCCATAAAGAGAGCAAACGCCGATAATAGTAACTTTTTCATCTCGTTTTTTGTTTGTTATTATGATTTTGTTGATGTATGAGTAATAAATTCTTTCTGTTTGCAAATATAATATATATATTGAAAAATAAGGAGAAAGTACATAACTATTACATAGAAACAATCTTAACACACTGTATAGCAACGTGTTTTCATATAAAAACAATCGTAAAAGGTACATACAATGCAAAGTTTACCTAAACACATTTTCATTGCTTTACTGCATTTTTATGGGTTTAACGTAAACACTTTTTGTTTTTTTTATTTATCTTTGCCTCGTTATACTTTAAATAAAGAAACCACAGGCAATATGATAATCCGACTATTACTCACCCTATTCATATCTTTACACGCTGTAAGCACATGGAGCCAGGACAACGAAAATCAACTGCAGAAGCTTGACAATGCCATGTTACAGGCTCCCGAACAGCATGCCCGCAAGGCCATGAAGATTGACATGTTGCGACGCTCGCTACAACGCTCAACAAATGATAACGAGCGCCTGTCGCTATGCTACGACATATACAATGAATATTATGTTCTACAATTCGACTCGGCCCTCTATTATATTAATAAGGTGCACGATATGGCCATAAAAACAGGAAACCGCCACTATCAGCAATTGGCCATCATCAACAAGGCCGAACTGCTGGGCATGGGAGGTTTCTACCCTCAGGCCATAGCCTTGCTCGACAGTGTATCTCTTGACGACCACGACCACGAAGCCATTTTTAAAAGCCATATAGCCCACTTTCATATTTATCTTTACTGGGCAGACTATTGCAATGATGCTACTTATGCTCCACGTTACCGCGAGCGCGCTGGGCAATATCTTGAAAAGGCCATGCCCTACATAGCCGCATCGGCCGAGGGCGAATATTATCGTGGCGAATATTATATATATGTGAAAAACGACAACCGTAACGCGCTAAATTGTTACCAGCGCGTGCTGGCCACCATGCCACACGACAGCCGCCCCTATGCCATGGCGACATGCGCCATAGCACACAATTATAGCGCACAAGGCGACATAAAGCGTTGCGAATATTATCTGGCCGAGGCCGCACACAGCGACCTACTGAACTGCACACGCGAAAACATGGCACTGCAAGACCTGGCCATGCTGCTATATCAGCAAGGTGAAGACAATATTGAACGAGCTGAACGCTACATTTATTTTGCCATGGAAGATGCAAAGCAGTTTAACAACCGTCTACGCATATTAGAGATATCGCAAAAGTTGCCCGTCATCGTAGGTGCCTATAAGCAGATTATGAAACGGCGTAACACCATGCTACGCATTACCACCACAGGCGTGTCGGCACTGGCCATCATCCTCATCGTGTTTGTTTATTTCTTTATGAAGCAAAACCGACAGCTCAGCTTAAAGCGTCGCGAATTGTCTGAAACAAACAATGAGCTTACCTCGCTGAACAACCGATTGCACACGCTGAACGACCGACTGCTTGACACAAACCGCAGACGCGAGCACCTGGCAAAGCTATATATTGATCTGTGTGCCAACTTTATAGACCGTCTGGCAAAGTTTGAGCTGCTGGTGAAAAGAAAGATTAAGGCCAACCAAATAAAGGAACTGCTATCAATGGCTTCGTCGTCGAAACTTACCGATGAAGATGCTGCCTCATTTCTGCACCGCTTTGATAAGGCCTTTCTTGACCTCTACCCCACTTTTGTGGACGAGTTTAACGAGCTGCTGCTACCCGATGCAAAAATATGGCCACGAAAGGGCGAGACACTGCTCACCACCGAGCTGCGCATCTTTGCACTGGTAAGGTTAGGCGTGAGCGAGAGCAGCGAAATAGCTGCTCTGCTGTTCTACACGCCACGCACCATTTACAACTATCGCTCGCAAGTGAAAAGCCGAGCCATCAACCGCGACTCCTTTGAACAAGATGTCATTAAACTGTGCACGGTGATATAATACAATATATAAATAGGTGCGGTATCTTTCATTGGTTAGTATTTCAACACTTTCTTAGCCTTACCATTGCTGTCAACAACGATGGTTAAGCCTTTGGTTGTGCCCGTTGCCTTTGCACCAGCAAGAGTATAATGAGACACGGCAGCACTTTGTTCAACCTTTACTGCAGAGATGCCTGTCTCTACATCGGCATGCTCCTTGATAGAGATTGTCATTGCCGAAACGTCTACTTTCACATCATACTTGCCTGCCTTTGTGATATACCATTTGTTGTCGTCGCCTCCGAAAACCATCTTTGTTTCATCATTCATATCTCGAAGATAGAATGTTTGGTCGAAGGCACCATACTTGTTAACGGCAATTTTCATCTCGCCCTCAACTAAGTCGACAGTGGTAGCAAAGACATTCGGATTGGTAGCATCTTGAACAAGAATTGTGCCATCTTCAACGCTCCAGTTGCCTGGTGTAGCACTACCTACCATCCACAAGGCGGGATGCTTGATGTCAGCATCTTGATAAGCCGACTTTGTAACAGTAATTTTGTTGTTCACAAGGTCGCATACTACATCATAATTGGCTTTCTCTGAAACCTTAAACTTGCAGTCTTTACCGTTATCATCGTTTGATGAAACAAGGGGTGAAGGTACGCCAGCAGTCAGCATCACGTCTTCATTGCCAGCACGAAATTCGAGACCACCCCAGCAAGTTTGGGTAAGAAGTTTAAAGCCAGCATTGGCATTAAGATTAACAGTTGCCTTCCACACATCGGGTTGTTCATCGGTATTTACCATGATAAAACTGTTCGGGATGTGCCATCCACCCCACACGGCATCGCCCACAATCAGTAGGCGCTCAACAGCACTCACATTCAACACAAACACAGCCAATAGTAAGCTGCACATCATTCTACGGGTAACATTCATTAATTTCATAGTATAAACGTTTTTAGATTGATAATATTGTTTTTTTACTTTCGTATTGTTGCCTATCACTTACAGTTAGTTTATAACAACCTTTTTCACCACAGAACCACTATCGGCTGTAGCTCTCACCACATACACCCCTTTGGCAAGATTAGTGGCCACGACACCTTTAGACACTGCCGAGCGCGAGGCTACCAATTGGCCACTGCTGGCAAGAACAGTAACATTAGCTGGCGATGAGACAGAAACAATGTTAATATTACCATTATTGGCGCCAATACGTATAGCGAGTGAGGTTTGTTGAATAACATCAACACGAGTTACTGATTTGTTATCTTTTGCTGCCGACTCGGTAGCGCCCAGATACTCGCCATGCATTGTTTCTTTAAAAGTATTCACAGTTAAACGATAACGACCATTGCGCGAGATGGTCCATTTTGTATCGGGGCCACCTGTTGAACGTAGGTTGCTGGTACCCTCTAACGCAGCATCGGCCACATAAGGATGATAGGTAGTTTCAAACCAACTCTGTGTAGTGAGTATCTTCAGCTTGTTTGGCTCATCACGTTGCTCTTTCCAGTTGGCATTGAGCACGCCTTCCCATACCATCTCTTCTGTGTTGAGCGGATTATTTGTGAAACGAATCTCAGAGGGTGTATCCCAATAGTTCCATGACAAGGTACAGCAACCACCCACAATATACAATTCTTTACGAGGTCTAAACAGAGTGCCATATACCGTATTATTATCTTTCACAGCATACAGTGTGTACTTGCCTGGCACACATACGCTCCAGCCCTCAGCATCAGCATTATCGGTGGCCTTTAGTGGTGCCGTATAGCCTTTACCAAAAGAAATGTCAACACCCTCAAGCAGTGGCATATAATAAGTGGTAGACGTGGTGCGTGTGGCGGTATTCATTAAGACAAGTGTTCCAGCCTTCAACGTAAGGGCAGCTTTATACTCTACGCCACCCATAATGGGTATCTCGACAATTGCTCTATCAAGCGCTGAACCCGTGGCATAGAGTATTGAGGGAAGTGTAGCATCGGTTTGTTTCTCATACACCGACATTTTCATGCTACGAAGATCAACATATATTGTATATACACCTGTAGCAGCAGGCTTAAACTTTAGGTCTTTGCTACCATCTAATGTCCAATCGGCATAAAAATTTAGATTATAAGTTTCTCCTACCACGATTTCTTGCCCAGCAACAGTGCCTACAAGGTGCTTATGCCACTCGCGACTATTCATAAACTTAAACTCCTTACCTGCCTCAAGTTTGCCCGTCCAGCGAAACACGCCTTCATCTATTTTTTGCATATCAGGCGTACCACCAATGTCCCACGAGTAAGGCGTAGCATCGCCTATAATATAAAGTTGAGACAATTCAAGCGAGTTTGACATATCGCCAGCCTTTGCCACAACAGTAAAAAGGGCAAGGCATAACATTGTTAAAAGTTTTCTCATAATAGTATTTTTATCTATTATTTAGTTTAAAACTTATTGCTTAATAAATTTGGTAACAAAGGTCTCGCCATCAGCCACCACCTTGCTGATATACAGTTGTGGCTGAAGCATTGAGAGATCGGCCGAGAAGCTCGATATATTATGATAATCACTGTTAAGCATCGTCTTACCCATACCATTGCTTACCCACATCGACACATCTTTTCTATTATCAGGAAAGGTGCCTACCAAACATTTCTTGGTAGCATCATAACCCACTTTAGCATTATGGTTATTAATATTATTCACTGCAGTAACATGTTGATAATCTACTTTGATAACGTGTTCTTGACTACAATCAGCGGTAGGCACCTCAACGGTGGTACACGTTGTGGCATCATCATATACCACACTAACAGGTTGACCATCGACCGTTGCCGAGAGGGGCTGGGCGCTGTTATAGATGCGCAGCTCATAGGCGCGGCTCTGCGCAATATCAGCCGCCGAACCTTTACGTGCCGAGATGGTATAGGTAACACTGTTACCATTAGCCACTTGCGATAGTATGGTGTTGGCACAATGGGTGGCATAGTCGGCATTATCGCCACCATCTTCATACAAAGTGCTCTCGCCATCAGCACCTGCCACCACATTAAGAATTAGCTTCTCAGGACGTTCGGTAACGCTCATCACGTTGTTAGGATTGTATGGAATAATGGCGCCTTGACGGAAGAAATAAGGTATCTGAGCATCAGTAAATGCCATGATACGTTTACAGGGCCCCTCAATCATCTCGTTAGTAGAAACACTCCACCACTTTCCTTCAGGGAACCATATTTCTTTTTCTGTGGTAGTAGCACCATTCTTAGGCGCTGCTGTGATAGGTGCCACCAATATATCATCGCCAAAGAAATACTCGCCATCGTAAATATAAGCCTCCTCAACATCAGGATACTCATAATAAAGCGGTCGGCAAATAGAGATGCCTGTGTCGTAGGTTTTACGTGCCATGGTGTAGATATAAGGGAAGAGCGAATAACGCAAACGCACGGCCTCAAGGATAGTGGGGAAATTAGCAAACTTCCATATACGGCGTTCGATTCGCGAATCGTTTGTGGCGTGTGTGCGGAAGATGGGCGTAAAGACGCCAAACTGTATCCAGCGTAGCACGAGATTAGGGTTGTTCACCAACTGCTCGTTTGAAAACATGTGGCCTCCCAAGTCGTGTCCCCAATAACCATAACCCACATTCGATGCTGTAGCTGTGAAATATGGTTCAAAGCCCAACGCTTCATAACTGATATTGGCATCGCCCGAGAAGCCTATCTGGTAACGATGGCTACCCATTCCGCCCCAACGGTGGAAGATAACAGGACGTTTCCCTTCACGCTTTGCGGCCTCATTATAGAACACATGGTTGCACCAAAAGGTTTCGCTCAACGAGTTGGTATAAGGCGAAACGAGATGCTGCTGCCAGTCGAGCCACCAGAAGTCGACGCCCTCGCTCTCATGATCACGAATAATATTTTTAAAGAACGAATTGGTAAAATCAGGATAATCAAGGTTCCAATTTATGTTATCGCCCTTATCATTTAGATACTTACCGCCAAGCTCAGCATTCATCCTTTCAAAATACTCAGGGCTTTCAGTTTTGTTTACGCCATCAGCAGGATGAAGGTTCAGCGCTGTTTTAAAATGTTTGTCGTGCATCTCTTTTAGCAATCCTTTAGCATCGGGAATAAGGTTTGTGTTCCACGACCAGCCAGTCCAGCCACCCCTACCTTCAGACATACTGCCAGCGTTACCATTCCAATGCCAGTCCATGTCAAGTATCATCACGTCGGTAGGAATGTTATTTGTCTTAAGGTCGGCCATAATGTTGCGATAGTCGTCGGCCGAATAAGAAGCGTATTTACTATACCAATAACCAAAAACATAATTAGGAGGAAGAGGTATCTGTCCTGCAATCTTTGTATAGTCAGAGATAGCCTGCTTATAGTTGTTACCATAGCCCAAAAGATAAGTATCCATAGCATGATTATCGGCACGCGTTGCCCACCAGTCATACCCAACAGTGGCATCGGGCACAAGAGCGTATGATCGGCCACCATCAGAACGAGGCGTCGACCAAGCATCATCAATCACAGCCCAGCCAGAACGCGACACGAGGCCATCCTCCATTTCTGAACGTTTGCCATCGCCCATCAATCCATCCAATGTACGACAAGTGCCTTTCAGGTTCAGAGGGTCAGGTTTACCTGGATACCACGTTGTCTTGCCCGTTTGGTTCTTCACCACTACCGATAGGTTTGTTGATGAAGCAGGCACGGTGCGTGGGTCTGTACCCTTTTTATATTTCAGTTCAAGGGCCGAGGTCGTGATATACAGATAGTTATCATCTTCTTTCATTGTATACTGTGGCACAGCAAGCTTACGGTTAACCACGGTAAAGGTGGCTCGATCTTCAAACGCCTCCTTGGCGCTATATTCAATACGTATCATCTGTGGCGTGAGCACCGTGAAACGTGCATTGCCACAGGTTACGATAGCCTTCTCGTCAGCTTTCGGGTTGTTTGCCGTTTGGGCGAGCACTGCCGTCAGAGCCATTGCATTAATGGCAAGCAGTGAAAAAGCACGCTTCATGCGTCGCGATTTTATAATATCAGTAAAAGTCATTCTCATATATTTATGTTCTCAGCAGATAATGGATAATAGATATAATAAAAAGAAAAGATTGTAACAGCGTCGCCCCCAGAAAACGAGGGCAACGCTGTTGAAGAGCAGAAGGAGGAGATTGCAGCATTATGCCACGCGCAACACGAGGCTTAAAGCACAAAGCCCCCTACTATTTCAAATTCAAAAAACCAACATTCGTGTTCATTGATCTACTTGGTAAGTTTCACTATTTTACAACCATGTGCAGGAATGGTAGCCGTAAGAACCGAGGCCTTACCCTCATCGGCATGTTTCCACAGGTCGCGCATATTCATCTCGCCACTGATGCCCATCGTACTAAAATCAACCGAGATAGTGGCGGCTTTATCTTCGCGGTTAAACAAACCTACCACCCAATCGCCGTTCGACATCTGTCCATACCACACCTCGTGGTTTTCGCCCAACTTATCATTAAGAGGCTTGCCTACGAAGCCATCAGCATTGAGAGCCAACAGTTCGCTGTTGGTATAGAATTTAAGGTTATTGCCTATAGAGCCAGGCTGGTCGGCTACGGCCACGGGGCCACCAGCAAGGAGCTGCAGCGATACCACGGTCTGGCGCTCGTTGTCGTTGTCGAAGGTGTTGAGACGTAAGAAGTCGCCATCCAGAATAACCTTGTTTCGTCCTGCTATGTGCGACCAGTATTTAAAGCCGTCAAACTGGTTCATACAGTTTGGCCAGTTGCTATACGACTTGCCTTTATCTTGTGCCGAGCAGTGCCACCAGGTGCCTGTGCCAGTATCGGCCACGATGCGTACCATGTTACCATACTGTGCCTCGATGTTGGCATCGTCGTACATATGTGGCATGACGAGCGACGTAAACACGCCATATTTCTTAGCCGAGGCTGCTATGTAAGCCATGGCTCGTGCATAGCTTTCGCGGCCATAGCCACGGCCCTGTATGCCCATACCGCGGTCGTTGCCATCTTCATACCAAGAAAGAAAATCCATGCGTATAAAGTCGACGCCCAACTCTTTATAATACTTAAAGAAGCCGTCAATAAACTCTTCGCATCCAGGGTTCTCGGCCACAGCCCATGTAAAGGTTTCTTTAGCATTGGGGTGTAACACCTGCTGCTTATGGTTCCATTTCAAGCCAGCGTATGTATAGTTTGTGCCCTCTATAACACAGTCGTCGGCGCTGTGTATCCATAGCGGATTGTCATAGATGCCCAGCTTCAGCCCCTTGGCCTTACACTTTGCCACAAGGTCTTTTAACGCCATCTTGCCATAGTGTGTCATGTAGCCACGATGTTCTTTGTCAAGCATGGGTATGAAGCCATCAGTGCATATCATATCATAGCCATAGGGTTTAAGATTTGTGGCCACCCAATCGATAATGTTATCCCACTGGGCCTCGGTAATATCAAGATTGTCACCCGTATGACCTTGGCGCTCTTGCAAGTAGCAGTTTTCATACACACTCCAGTAGAGCGGAGCCTTTTGATTTTCATGTATCCCCTCTACTACGGGCAGTTCGGGCAATTCATATTTTGGTGGATAGCGCATCTCTATTTCATCTTTACACGAGCTGAACAGTGAGAGTGTGGCCAGTGCTGCTGTAAATAATAATGACATTTTCATTGTGGTATGTTTTTTTAATCTAATTTCTCAGTCTTAATGGTGTAATGCTCAAGGTCGAGAGTGATGCGATACTTACCAGCATCTTTCACCTGCCACTGGTCGTCGGGGCTGGTAGTGAAGACGAAATCGGTAGCAGCAACACCCGTCTTCGTGATAGCCACATCGGCAGCCGAGGGACGAATAAACGGTGCATTAAAGTCTTTCTTTGTGCAAGCTTTTAGGCTGCCTTGCTTCAAGGTTCCCTCCCATGTAAAGAGATACTTGTTTTTAGCATCCTTGGTATATTGTGCGGCATCATCGAGCGACCATCCGCCAGCTGTGGCAGTGCCTATCATCCACACGTTGTCGGCCTCGATGGGTTCTTTTGCCACTTCGATAGCACCCAGATACTCGGCTGTCAGTGTGTAGTGTTCGAGGTCGAAGGTAAGGCGATAGTTGCCTGGGGCTTCCACCTTCCACTTGTTGTCAGGACTTGCTACGAATACAAAGTCGTGGCTCTCAACACCCTCTTTGTTTATCTTCACGCCTTCGGCATCAGGACGTATGAAAGGCTGTCCCCAATCGCCAGTCTTCAAGCAGCACTTAAGCTCGCCGGCCTTTAGCTCACCCTCATAGATGAACACATAGTTGCCTTGCTTTGTAAGCACCGTGGGAGCATCGATGTTCCAGCCGTTGGGTGTGGCATCGCCCACCATGTAGACGATTTCAGCCTTGATAGGCTCAACAGCAGGCTTCTCCTTCTCGCCCAGATACTGGGTAGAGAAAGTCCAGTTACGCATATCGAACGACAGCTTATACTTGCCGTCCTCTGTCACCTTCCATTTATTGTCAGGATCGCCAGCGTGCATATCGAACGTTTCATTCGTAATGTTGGTCTTGCTGATCTCCTCACCCGCTGTCATGGGACGGATGAAAGCAGCGTCCCAGCTGCCCGTTGTGAGGCAGAGCTTCATCTCGCCCTTGTTCAGTGAGCCTGTCCACTCGAAGACCATGGGGTCGGCCTCAGAGGCTGTGAACGGTGTGGGGGCGTCGATGCTCCATCCGTTGGGCGTGGCATCGCCCACCATAAACAAGGTAGAGGTCTTGATGGGCAGGTTGCCCTCAATGATCTTGAGGTCTTTCTCGCCGTCACAGCTTACCAGCAAGTGCATGAGCACAATACCGAACAGTGCAACGAGCGACGTATGTTTGAAAAAGATGTGTCGTTTCATAACGTTATAGTGTTTTTATTTGTTGTATCCAGGGTTCTGCACCAACTTTAGGTTTGCATTAAGGATAGGACGCATAATGGGGAATATCTCGGTGTGGCGGTCGGCATCGGCGCTCTTATCCCACCATGTGCCAGCAGTAGAGAACAGGCCATAGCGTATGAGGTCGATGCGTCGGCGACTCTCAGCAAAGAACTCGCGTCCCCACTCGTCAAGCATCTCATCCATGTCAAGTGTAGCATCGCCCTCGGGGGCATAGAGGTTCTTCTGAAGCATCGTAGCGGGATAGTTGCGCTTGCGCACGCTGTTCAGCAGGCGAGCTGCCTCTTCGGTGTTGCCTGCGCGTAGCTTACATTCGGCCAACGAATAGATAATCTCTGGCAGACGTATCTCGGTATAATCGCTCTCCATCTGGTGCGTATCTTCGTCGCTATAGAAAGGATATTTGGCAAAATGCCATCCCGAGTTGTGGTCGCCATCGCGTAAGGTGCTGGTAGAGGCGTTGAGCCACTTAGTGGGTGGTGTGCTCTGAAATTTGCCCACAGCATCACGTATATACAGCTCGTAGTCGACCTCGGGTGCTTTCACACGCTTGGTATTACCATTTTCGTCTTTATATTCAAGGTATCCGTAGAGGAACATTCCCTCGCGCTTGTTATCGCCCAGGTTCTTATAGAGCTTCATGCGCTCGTCGCCCTCATACTTACGAAACTTCTGTATAGGCATGCCCAGTCTGTAAGTGAGCAGCACGCCATTGGGTGCATAGCTGGGCGAGGCGGCATACTTTGTATTATGGTCGCCAGCCTCGGCCTTGGCATCATTAAAATAGTAGCGAGCGCGTGCTGGAGCTGTCCACCAGTAGGTGTCGCCATGATAGTGCCAGTAAGTATAATTGGCCGATGCAGGAAATCCGAAGATCACCTCGTCGCAGTTGTCGTTATCCCAGTCGAAGGCTGCATCCCAACGATTAGCTACCTCATACTTGCCATACTTGCCATCAAGGATATCTTGTGCCACCTGTGCACAATCGGCATAATGCTCCTCACCAATATACACCTGAGCATTAAGGTAGAGGCGCACCAGCAAGGCTGCGGCACCCGCCTTGGTCCACTGTCCTTGAAGGGTGGCGTTAGTGCCCAACTCGGTTTTAGCGGTAAGCATTGGTATGCACGTTTTCAGGTCATTTTCTATGAGGTTGTAGATAACCTTGGGCTCAACCTGTGTTTCGGTGTTTTGCGACATATCGCTAAAACTTACCGAAAGGGGTATGTTGCGGAAGGCATCGAGCAGACGGATGTAGAACCAGGCGCGGAGCACGCGACACTGGGCCTTGAGGTTGTTAAACTCGGCGTCAGAGAAACCGAACTTCTCGGGAGAGATCTTGTCGAGATCCTCTATTACATAATTGCACTGGCCGATGCCCTGGAAGCAGCCGTTCCACTCGGTCTGGGCGTCGCCACCATCCTCAACGTTCCACTCGTGATAGTGGAGCTTGCGCCATTTGCCGCTGTCGTCCCACCAACCGTCGCGGGTCGGCGTGATGAGCTGGTCGGCAGAAAGCTCGTTGAGCACATGACGGCTCTGGATGCTCCAGAAGGCGTGCTCGAAAGGACGGAATGTGGCTCGCACCACATCCATCTTGGTGTTATAATAGTTTTGTGTTCCTACCTGGTCGTAAAGCGTTTCGCTCAGATCAGTACAGCTCGCGAGGGGCAGAGCACAAAGAGCTGCGGATACAATAATATTGAATATCTTCATTGTTTCTTATGTCTTTAGATGAGTGATCAGAAGTCAACTTGCAAACCAACGATAAACTGGCGTGTCGAGGGGAAGTAGGTGCGTGAGCCCTCTGCTCCCGGTGTCAGACCGTTAACCTGGTAGGTAGAGGGGTCTACGCCGCTAAACTTGGTCAGCGTGAACACGTTCTTCATGGTGCCGTAGAGACGCACGCGGTCGAGGAAGCGGCAGCTCTTGGGGTTGAAGGTGTAACCCAGCGTCACCATGTCGAGCTTCAGGTAGTCGCCCTTCTCCAGGAAGTAGTCGCAAACCACGGGGTTGGCGGTGGCAGATATCTGGAAGTTCTTGCCATAGGCCTTGTGTAAGCGGTTACCTGTGAAGTTGCGTGTGCCATAGTAGAAGTCATGAATGTTGAAGATGTCATAACCGAAGGCACCGCGGAAGAACAGCGAGAGGTCGAAGTTGCGGTAGCGGAAGTTATGGCTTGACGACATTGTGAACTTAGGCATGCCGTTGCCCACCTTCTGGCGGTCGGCGTCGCTTGCCTGTGAAGCACGAATTATGTCGCCGTCCTTGTCGTAGACGAGCCATTCGCCGTCGGTGGTGTGGCCGGCATATTTCCACATGTAGAAGTTGCCTATCGACTTGCCCTTCTGTATGCGCTGCAGGTTAAAATAAGGATAGGGGTCGCTTGTACCTGCCACGTCATAATAGTCTTGACCGACATACTGTGAGTTACTAAAGTCGACAAACTTGTTGCTCATGGTTGCTCCCACAACGTTGAAGTCGTAAGAGAAATCTTTGGTGGTCACGGCCTTGACGTTGATATCAAACTCGAAGCCGGCGTTCTTCATCGTTCCCACGTTCACGAAGGTCTCGTCGAAGAGGTAAGGAGGAACCGACACCTTATAGTTGCCGAGGAGGTCCTGCTGCTTGCGGTTGAAGTAGTTGAGCGAACCGTATACACGATTGTTGAAGAGCGAGAAGTCGATACCGATGTTCCAGTTCTTGCCTTTCTCCCACTTAAGGTCCGGGTTAACGTTCTTCGAGGGACCCCACACCTGGAAATATTTGCCGTTGTAATAATAATATCCAAAGCCTGTCATGGTGTTGAGCGAGTTGTAGCTGCCGAAGTCCTGGTTACCGGTGACACCATAGTCGGCGCGAAGCTTCAGGTCGTTGATCCACTTGACGTCCTTCATGAAGCTCTCTTGCGAGATGCGCCAGCCTGCTGACACGGCGGGGAAGTTACCCCACTTGTTGTCGACGCCAAACTTTGATGAGCCTTCATGACGGAGCGATGCGGTGAACATGTATTTGCCGTCGAAGTCGTAGCTCACACGTCCGAAGAAGGCGATGAGCTTTGCATCGTTCTTGTAACTGCCCATCAACACTTTTCCTTCTTCCTTAGCATATTCGCCCGTACCCATATTATTAAAGGTAAGACCATCGTTAGGAAAATCTTTATTTTCATTGCTCAAGCCCTCATATTGCGAATATTGGTACGAATAGCCAGCCATACCCTTAACATTGTGTTTGCCAAAGGTGCCAGTATAATTGGTGAGCCACTCGAGCACATACTGGCGCTCTTTGCTATATGAACGGCTGGCCTCACCATCATGACCATTGTTGATACAAATGGTGCTGGTAGAGGGGCGAAACCATGAGTTGTTGTTATCATACTGATGATCGGCAAACATCACTTGGGTAGAAAGGTTATGGTTGCCTTTTCCCTCGGGCAAGAGCAGTGGCAGAAGGTTGAGCTTTGCAGTAGCATCCCAGTCGAGCAACTTGGTGTCGCCATGATCTTTCTCCAGCTTTTGGCGCTCAACGGGGTTTGAGCCTACCACCTGACCCTGGAAGTTATAATAGCGAGCGGGGTTTTCGGGGTCCATGAGCGGTGTGGTGGGGTTGGCCTCAATGGCATCTTTAAACACACTCCAGTCGGCCTGGTCGCGATAGATGATGCGCGGAGCCACATTAGCGCTTAGGGTTAGCAATCCACCCTTAGTGGTGTGCATCATCGAGGCACGTGCGCCATACTCTTCACGCTTAGAGCGAAGGTCGATACCGTGAGCGTTGCGATAGTCTACACTCACTCGATAGTTGCTCTGCGCATTGCCACCACTCATTGAGAGAGTGTGCTGGGTGGTGAAACCTGTGCGGCTCACACCATCGAGCCAGTCATAGTTGCCGCCGAGGTCAACGCCGGTGTCGCCCCATCCGAGACGCACGTCACGATATTCGTCGGCGTTCATCATCTTAAGCTCGTTCTTGATCACGTCCCATGACGCCATGCCCGAGTAAGAGGTGTGCATGTTTCCATCTTTTGTGCCTTTCTTTGTGGTCACCACGATAACGCCGTTTGAGCCGCGTGTGCCATAGATGGCAGAGGCAGCACCGTCCTTGAGGACGTCGAACGAAGCGATGTCGTTGGGGTTGATGTTGGTGAGGTTGCCGCCAGGCACACCGTCAATGACAACCAACGGGCCAAGACCTGCCGAGCGCGATGACACGCCACGGATCTGGATGCTTGCCTGGTTGTTGGGGTCGCCAGCACCCGTATTGGTGATGCTCACGCCTGCCACCTTGCCCTGAATCATCATCGAGGGGTCGAGCGAACTGATGGTGAGGAAGTCTTTCTCGCCCACGTGTGAAATGGCAGAGGTAAGTTCTTTCTTATCCATGGTGCCATAGCCTATCACTACCACCTCGTTCAGCACATCGTTCTTCTCCTTGAGCGTCACGTTGATAGTCTTGCGGCCGTTCACCTTCTCTACAATGGTTTCAAAACCTACATACGAGAAGGTGATGCTACCTGTTGAAGGCACATCAATTGAATACTTGCCGTCGATATCGGTAATGGTGCCCGATGCGTTGGCTTTCACGCTAACGCCCACGAGCGGCTCACCACCCGGGTCGGTAACAGTGCCTGTTACCTTTACTTGTTGGGCAGAGGCCGTAAGCGTAGCAAACAGCAACATGACCCAAAGCACTAATCTAAATTTGGAATTCTTCATGTTTTTTGATTCCATACTTGAAGTGTTATTAAGTTACTATATATTGATTAATTGTTTATTTACATAGTTTGCATCTTTACCGTGTAGTAATATTCCACATACCCTTATATTTGTAGGGTAAGCATTATATTATTTATCGATTTTCAATATTAGCGGTTGCAATAAAGAAGCATCAAAAAAATAATAACATTACTTTAGGTCATTACTTTATAGCAGTATTACACTATAATGGTCGTTTCACCACGAGATACTGTTACACTACGTATTGTTTACTTTAGCGTTTAACGGCAATAATAAATTGCGTTTTGTTTTGTGATTGCAAATTTATATAAAAAATGCACTCATAGCTTTCTTGAGTACATAACAGGTACAAGTTTTCAAGAACGCGACGATTGTATATACCTATACGCCAAAGGTTTACAAATTGTGTATAAATAGGCATAAGTACATAAACAAAAACAAGCCAAGCTATTATTCATTTCCTTTTTAGGCTTAAAAGGGAGATAAACAGAGATAAACCAGAAGACAAAATACAGCTGTTATCTCAATAGTTTTTCAAGGTGCTCAACCAAGATGGTTTCGCGTTTTAAGACGATTAGTTGTTCGTTGTGCATGAGATGCAGTTCGTCAGAAACTGCCCTACGGCTTTCGTTCAGTTCGTGGGCCAACTGCTCCATACGAATATTAATGCGTTTGCTGCCTGTGTGTGTAAGACAGTGGTTCAGGATAAAACGTATGATGCGAGGGCGTGTGGCAGCGGGCGTATGGTGCCATGGTGTGTGTGCAAAGCGCTGCGCCTGTGCACAGATGGCGTTAAGAAGATTGATGTGAAACACCTGATAGCGGCCACACATCTGCATAACATCGTTTTTGTCGATACTCAGTAACAGGCACCCCTCGTGTGCTGTGAAAGTGCGGGTGTGACGTGTGCTATGTCCAAACAGGTGTTCGGGCTGTATAATATATGGTGCTTGCAGCGCCTCTTCTACACTATAACGTCCATCATCAGGGCGCGAGCATACCCGCATAGCACCGTCGGCCACGATGGTAAGCCGTGTGCAGGGTTGCCCTTCTTCGGCCACCACCTCTTTTTCGGCACAACAGTGTATACCGAGTGTGAAGGCAGTGGTAAGTTCGGCAATGTCGGCACGCGTCATACCTAAGAACAGTGGCAACGATGTCAGCAGTTCAATGTTTGATGAAGAGGTGTTTGCTTTCATCATCTTTTAATATTTAAACTAACATTCTACCCCTCTCTCTCTTCTACTTCTCTCCTACGATTTTCCCTTGCATTGATGGCGAATACCATACTTTGTAGTTGCCCTTCTCGTCGGCATAAATGAAATAAGCCATTAGTTTAGGGTTACGTTTCAGCACCTCTTTGGCCTTCTCAATACCCATCACCATAAACGATGTGGCATAGGCGTCGGCCACAGCGCAACGATCAGCTAAGACAGTGGCCGAGAGCAAGCTATGCTGCACAGGGAAACCTGTATGTGGGTCGATGGTATGCGCATATTTCTTACCATCTTTATAATAAAAGTTGCGATAATTGCCACTGGTAGCCATTGCCTTATCAGTAACGTTCAGCACGGCCTGCAGCTCTTGGTTCTGGTTAAGCGAGTCGTCAGAAGGTTTTGTTACACCTATCTTCCAGGGCAGGCGTCGGTCGCTGATACCACTGGTCACCACCTCGCCACCAATCTCAACCATAAAGTTGGCTACCCCCTTGCGGCGCAACAGTTCGGCCACCATGTCGCAGCCATAACCTTTAGCTATCGCGCCACAATCAAGAGTGGTGCGTGGGTCGGCCTTCTTCACATGTTTATCAATAAGTGTTACACGTTTGTAGCCCACAAAGGTTTTAAGGCTGTCAACCATAGATTGGGTGGGTAGCTGTCCGTTCTTGAAGCCGAAGCCCCAAGCATTTACCAGTGGTGCTACGGTAATGTCGAAGGCACCATTGGTATCGTTAGATATCTTTTCAGCCAGAGTAAACACGTCGGTAAACATATCATTTACCTCAATATTTTGATTATTATTTACACGAGTGATAACCGACTGCTTATTAAACATTGACAGCGAGGCATCAACCTTGTTCAGCTCGGCTAATATCTCGGTATTCAGGTCGGTGTCATACTGATACGTAATGTGATATATCGTGCCGAAGATATAACCTGTGTTATGCTGATAAGGGGTATTGCGCTGATGGCGTATAATAAAGATAGTGCCTAATAGCAGAAAGAGCAGGAAGGGCAACTGTAAACCCCACTTTATTTTTTGTTTGTTATCCATGTTATCCTTATATATTATTTAATGTGTATGAGTTCTTATACAATGTATGTGCGTGAGGGTGTGAGGTGGGAGTATGCCCGTTAAATCTCGATAATGACATTGAAGGTGCCTCCCAAACGGGTATCGCCCTGTTTGCCAAAGCCTGGTATATACCACGTGTTGCCAGCATCGCCATCGTTATGCACCAAGCGACGACGATAACGCAGACTCCAGCCCAAACGCAGTGGTCCAATTATTTTAGCGTCAACGCCCACTACAGCCTCCATCCAGTGGCAATTACACTTTACATCTTCAAGTCGGTATCCGGCATCGTCGCCCCACACGGGGTCTTTAATGCCTGTGGTATAGGCATCATATTTGTAAGAGGTAAAGGCGTATCGCAAGCCACCATATACGCGATAGTCGTCGTGTTTGTTTTTGAGCAGATTATAGTCGAGTCCCACACGAAAATAAGGAGCCGAGGTTTTGTAGGACATGCCTGTGGTTACATTTTCGGCATCGGCCTTACCATAACCCAACTCGACGACTGGAAAGAACTTGTCTTTCAGGTTTACGCGCAAGGCGGCCTCATACTGGCCATAATCGCTGAAGGCAAGCTGTGCCACACCTACCACATCGGCCGACACTGCTACGCCACGAAACAGTGGCACGGTATCGACAGGCTGCACGATATGTTTCTTTTGTTGTGCTTGGGCGCCTATGGCGGGCACCAATAGCAACAGGCTACTGGTGAGCACGCTTAAGATAAATGATGAGATGCGCTTGGGCGTCGTTGTATGTAACATAGCTGTTGTTAATGGTTACTTTTTCCACCTTGTTGGTGGTATATCTCACATCGGTGATATTGTGGAACATGATGGGGCTGCAGTCTACCGACTCAAAGTGTGGCATATTGTCCTTCACAATAGTTATATGGTCGATAGTGTGCGTTTTATCCTTATTCAGAAAGTCGAAGATGTAAACATCCTCGGCGTGGTTATAGCTCATGGGTAGCTGTATGCTGTCAACATCGCACACGCGGTTCACCAGCACCGAGTCGTTGCCATCGGCACGAGTGGTCGACACAGTGAGCGTGTCGGCCACCTTCTCACCATTGTCGCCAAACTTACAGGTGCTCATCACGCGGCTGTTCAGGGGACAATCGATAGAAGAGCAAGCTGCCACCATCAGCGCCCCACACAAAGGCAGTAATAAATGTTTTATTTTGCGCATCGCAGAGTTTTTTCTATTTGATAGTCGTTGCGGTTCTGTGACGAACGGCTCACCAAGTCGCCAATAAAGCCCGCCAAGAACAGTTGCGTACCAATCATCATCATTGTGAGAGCAATGTAGAAGTAGGGCGAATCGGTAACCAGACGCTGGGGTATGCCATGCGCTAAGCACCACAGCTTGTCGGCACCAATAATGAAGGCCGACACAAAGCCAATGAGGAACACGAAGGTGCCCAAAAAGCCGAACACGTGCATAGGCTTCTTTCCAAAGTTGCTCAAGAACCAAAGGGTGATGAGGTCGAGATATCCATTGAAGAAGCGGTTTAAACCAAACTTTGATGTGCCATACTTACGAGCCTGGTGGTGAACCACCTTCTCGCCAATCTTGTCGAAGCCAGCGTTCTTAGCCAGATAAGGGATATATCGGTGCATCTCGCCATACACCTCGATGTTTTTCACCACATCGCGGCGGTAGGCTTTCAGGCCACAGTTAAAGTCGTGCAGATTGTGTATGCCGCTTATCTTACGCGCTGTAGCGTTGAACAGCTTGGTGGGAAGAGTTTTCGACAGTGGGTCGTAACGTTTCTGCTTGTAACCCGATACCAGATCGTAGCCTTCTTCTACAATCATGCGGTAGAGAGCTGGTATCTCGTCGGGCGAGTCTTGCAAGTCAGCATCCATCGTAATCACCACATCACCTTGTGCCTCTTTAAAGCCACAATACAGGGCTGGGCTCTTTCCATAGTTGCGGCGAAACTTGATGCCTTTCACGTTTTCCGACTTGCTACTTAGGTCTTCAATCACCTGCCACGAGTGGTCGGTAGAGCCATCGTTAACAAATATCACTTCAAAACTAAACGCGTTGGCTTTCATCACACGTTCTATCCACTTGTAAAGTTCGGGAAGCGACTCTTCCTCATTATATAAGGGCACTACAATCGAAATATCCATTTTTATATCCTTTTTATTTTATTATGTTATAGGGTTTATAGGGTTGCGTTATTGTTTCATTGTTTTTCTACACAGGGCGGCCACAGGAAGCGACAGCACAAAACCCACAAAGATGTTTTGCATCATAAAGGTGAAAGCCCACTGCACGGGGCTGATATTCTGCACCATCTCGGCAGCCTCTTTCAGTTCGGCTACCGACACACCTGCCTGACGGTAAGCGGGCGTTATGGTTTGTAGGGTATCGTTCAGCATCATAGCAAAGGTGCCATGGTCGAAAAATTTGAAAAACACAAACTGGGCCACGGCAAAAATAAGCGAGGCGTAAAAGAAGGTGTAAACGCAATACAGATAAGCGCGACGGAAGGAGATGATGCCATCGAGGGCATAATTGCGAAAGGCACATAGACGCCAACCCAACACAAAGGGAATCGTTAATGCCAACAGGCTGCCTATGCCGTTTTGCGGAACGTATACTGTAAACAAGAAACTGGCTATCCACACCAATGCCATCAACGCTCCATCTTGGCGAGCAAAGGCTCTAAGCTGCACTATTTCTTCTATTCGTATCATCAATATAAATATGTGTATTATAAAACGTATGCAAAGTTACAGCAAAGGCATGGTAAAACAAAATAAAATGAAACATATTTTTGGCTGGCAAAGGGTTAAGGATGTGTAAAAATGATTTACCGTTGCCACGCCCATACTATCTTGAGCGTAACAACGGTAACTGATAAATTATATTTATGATTGGGCGTTTTAACCCACTCACGGCTTACTTAAACTCTTCTGTCTTAATTTTGATTAAGCACTCGTCTCCGCTTTGGTCGCCTTTATAGCAATAGGCAATGCCCTTACCAGCCTTCTTACATTGCTGTATCAGCTGCTTAGATGTAGGATCACTATCCAGCGATTCTTTTATCGATTTCTTTATTTCATCTTTACTTTCATTCAGCGCATCAATCGAATACATATCTTCGTTTACCGACACATCATACACCAGGTAAAGGCCCTTCAGGTTGATGTCAACAATCGACATACCTTTCTCTATCTCCATAGGCAGCTGGGGCTTAAACATCTTTACCTGTGTTTCAAGATAATCCATGGGGGCATCGTCGGTATCAGGAGCCTTCTCAGCCTTCATCAGCTCGTCATAAGTCAGCGTTAAAGTGGCTGTCTCGCCACTGGTCTTACCTTTATATATAATGCGCATGCCCGACTTTGCTTCTTTCAGCAAGTCGATCATTTCTTTCATATCACCATCAGCGGTTTTCACCATGGCTACGGCCGACGCCTTCATCTGGTCGGGCATCGTTTTCAGCACATCAGCCTTTATTAATTCTTCGTTCAAGCTAAACTTCATCACCATCACATTATCACTTTCGTCATAAGTAAAAGAGGTAAGTTCGCCCATCTCGCCAGCAGATATAGGACACTCTTTATTAGCTTGTTCAATGGCTTTCTTCAACTTTGCCGTCTTGTCACCACAAGCGCTGAAACACGCTACCAAAACAACCAGAAACAGCACACGGCCCAAGTTTTTTATTTTTATTTGCATTGTTTTATACCCTAATACGTGTCGGGCGCAACTGTTAGTTAATAAATTTTGATTTTCAGCACAACAATAGGGTCGGCTTAGATATCTGCAAAAGTAACAAAAAATAATGAACCACCCCACCCTTCACATTGTTTTTTTTAACGAAAGGCAGAAAACATGAATATAAAACCGACAGGATATTAATAATACACCCAACTATTACACCAATAGAGCAAATCAGCAGTACCCTCCCAAACAGTTCTGTCATCTACATAGCGTGTTCCATCTTTACCTGTAGAAACTAAGCTACAGTCATTTGTGCTCCATATAATGCTGTCGTATTGTATAACAGAACCATTATCAAGTGTAAGTAGTAAACTTTTATCAGTCCACTTCATATTTTTAATTCGGAAAGATCGCTTCACATTTTCTTTCGTCACAGCATACGTACCATCTTTTGTTATTTCAATTTGCTCATTCTTACACAACGTTGTGTCATTGTCGGCATTTATCATGCATCGCCTGTTCCAAGTGCTATTTATAACTAAATCTAATTGATTCGGAGTCAGTTTAGAAAAATCCATTCTCTTAAGCCCCTCTTCTTGAAAATGCAGGTAAGCACGATCGCTGTAATTAAACTTAAAACCTGTTTCATCGTCATCATTAGAACACGATGTTAAACTTATCAAGGAAGCACAAATCACCAAACATAACGATAATAAATATTTCATTGTTTTCATCTTGCTATCTATTTTTATTCAATTTAGTATTTCTTATTAAACCACCTACTGCACCAACGATATGAATCATCCGAATTCCACCAACCGATTTTAGTATCTATATAGTGTGTACCATCTTTACTTGTAGACATCAATTTACAATCAGAGGTACTCCAAAAGATACTGTCGTATCGTATAACAGAGTCGTTATCAAGGGTAAAGAGCACGCATTTATCATCCAGTTTTACGTTTTTAACTCGATAATAATATCTCTCCTTTTCCTTTGTTAATGTATAGGTAGCATCTTGTGTTATTTCAATCAAATCTTTACGATTCAACGTAGTATCATTATTGGCGCTAATTATCCACTGCCTACTCCAAGTGCCATTTAACATCAAATTCACATCTGCTTGGGTCATCTTTGAAAAATCCCACCTCATTTTTCCCTTTGCCTCAAAATACTGATAAGCGAGCTCAGTGTCACTAACAGCGTCATCATTGTTATCATCTGAGCAAGAGGTCAAACAAAACATGAAGGAGAAAAACACCAAAATAAACGATAATAAATATTTCATTGTCTTCATATTAATACTTTATAATCTTGTTGATAGGGAGTAACACTAAATTACGAAGATACTTCATGGATTAAAACGATGTTTATGGCTAAAAACGCAACCTCCTTTCATATTAAATACAATATTGATTATTATATATTATTACTTTTCGGAAAAAGAATGACTAAAAAAGCAAAAAATAGCAGATTTGGGCTTTTGTTTTGAGTTTCAAGTGGTTGTGGCAGTTGTTGGCTTTAAGTGACGTTCGTGAGGAAATGCGAAAATAGCAGATTTGAGAAGTGGAAACGCTTTCAAGTCATTACCTCAAAGAAACGCTCTAATAAGCATTTTTAACGGCTTCGGTTTTTACTTCTCAATTCTGCACAGGTTGTGAATTTGCCATGCAACTCTCATGATTTAATTTTGCACAGAACAAAAAGCAAGGAATTATGAGAAGTACATTCAAGACAGTCTTCTATGTAAACGGAAGCAAGGAGAGAAACGGAATTGTCCCTATCATGGGACGTGTGACAATCAACGGAACTATCGCACAGTTCAGTTGCAAGCTGAGCGTGACCAAGGCGATATGGGATGCCAAGGGCAACAGAGCCAAAGGCAGAAGCAAGGAAGCCAATGAGGTGAACTTTGCGCTTGATAACATCAAGGCTCAAATCGCTAAGCATTACCAACGGCTTTCCGACCGTGAGGCGTTCGTTACCGCTGAAATGGTGAGAAACGCATATCAAGGCATAGGTACGGAGTATGAGACATTACTCAGAGCTTTTGACAAGGAGAACGCAGCCTTTGCCCAACGCGTGGGAAAAGACCGAGCTGTCCGAACCTACCGCAAGTATCTGACGGTAAGAAAGTACGTTGCCGAGTTCATCAAATTTCAGTACAAGCGCAGCGATATGTCCATGAATGAGCTTACCGAGGAGTTCATCCGTGATTTTTGTCTGTATTTGAAGAATGTCATTGGACTCACGCAATCTACCATTTGGATATACTCCATACCATTGAAGCATATCGTCACGGCAGCACACTACAACGGCAAGATACAGAGAAATCCGTTTGCCATGTACCACGTTGACCCAGACCACAAGGAGCGTGAGTTCTTGACAGAGGAAGAATTGGACATATTGGCAGGAATAGAGTTGGAAAATCCCAACTTTGCTTTTGCGAGAGACTTGTTTATGTTTGGTTGTTGGACAGGTATCTCTTTCGTTGACATCAAGAATCTTACAGAGGACAATGTTGCCATTATAAGTGGGTCTCCATGGATAGTTTCTCAGCGTCAAAAGACAGGCGTACCATTCAAAATTAAACTGATAGATGCAGCCATACAGATAATTGAACGTTACAAGCCATTGAGAAAAGATATGCACTTGTTTAATATTGGCTCACTTGACATGGTAAACAAGCGTATAAAGAAAGTGGCAAAAATGTGTGGCATCAAGAAGCGAATTTCATTTCATGTAAGCCGGCATTCGTTCGCAGTTTTGGCTTTAAACTACGGTATGCCGATAGAGAGTGTAAGCAAGATACTGGGACATACGGACATCGCCACAACACAAATTTACGCAAAGGTGACAAGTACTAAATTGGAGCATGACATATCAGCTTTTGAAAGTCGAATCAAGGGGCATATGCCGACAATGGGGGGAATGGCATGAAAAGGACTGTAATCACCGTGGACGGAAATGGAATGTTATCCATTCCGTCCAACTTGCAAGACTTGTGGATGAGTGAGGGTGAATTGGTTGATATGCTTCATGTCACCGCCATGAAACTCCATGCTGTGATAAGGTCAATATACAAGGATGGTTTATTGACGGTGTCGGAAGTCCAACAGAAACAGGAAACTTCCAATGGCATTTGGCAAACGTTGTATGGCTTTCCGATGATTGTTGCCCTTTGCTTCCGTATAAACTCATACGGGGCAGCTCGGTTTCGTGCCACCATCTTCAAGAGATTGTACGGGGCAAAAGAGAAAAGTAGTGTCATTATCCTACAACTCAATAGAAGAACAACCGCCTTTAGTTGAATGTCCTCTTGCTTGTTTGTTGGCTTGGCGCTGTCGTACTGTCGTGAATAAGTACTGAAGCATAAGCATGACATTCTTACTTGTAGGGGGATGAGTTCTGTTCATAAAAATGACGGACAAAACACCCCTTATTTTTGTTGAATTGTTGAATATGATGAAAGAAGTATTGAACATCAGGCATTTACGGCTCAACATATTCTCAACAAATCTCTCAACAAAAGAAAGATAATGTTGAAAAGAGAAAACCATGAACACCATTCCTTTCTTTCTTTTTTGCCCAGTAATTTGTTGTGTAGAGCTATTTGTTGAGAGTTTGTTGAGGGTATAAGTGGTTGGTTCTCATAAAGATAACACCTATCTTCAACAATTCAACGTTTTACATGCCCTCACTTGGTACGCTGTAAAATGTGCTTGTGGATTAATTGGCAACCGCTCTATTCTCCGAAATGGTTGCAGCAACGTTCCTTGGAGGCTTT
>OHEU01000052.1_pt1 | contig 70279 bp, 59 predicted proteins | sample 1567341 | NCBI WGS metagenome assembly OHEU01 (sample SAMEA3879524, study PRJEB24766) | human gut metagenome | biome: human-associated habitat; feature: feces | place: USA | collected 1985/1987 | reverse complement strand
AGATGTTTACATTGCAAATATAATAATAATGTACACTCGTGCCAAGGAAATCGGGAGAAAAGTGATGGCTGGAGGAGAAAATAATATAGATGCAGTCTGCTCGAGGTGCGATGTAGTCAAGTATATGTCTATCTTGCGTGTACACGTCCTCTCATTACTCAATTATCAGATAAATGTAACCACCCGAAACAACCCACTTCTGCCGACAATACCCCATTACCCCACAATGCGACTGAAGACAAATAGGCAGTATCATACCTATGAGTTGTAGGCGTCATCCAAAATCAGTCTGGGATTATTGCTGTCAGCTAAAACTTTTTTTGAGCATGCTCGTTCTCCAATGAGTCTGGTGATGTGTTAGGAATGTTTTTTGGTGTCTCTTCTGGATTCTCTGTTGCTGGTAGTATGTCATTAGTAACTTGGGAACTTTGAAGAATGACCCTAAAGTCATCGACATCTTTCGCCTTCAACCACTTCTCCATGCCTTTTGTCCTAACTAAAGTTGTTGGCGAAATGTCGTATGCACTTAAATCGTCTAATGGAAGAGGTCCTTGACGAACCCCCTCCTTATCTACAAAATAGTAAAACTTCATACCAATTACATCGTTCTTGCAAACTGTTCTATACTGAATGAACCATCAAGATCCTTCACTTTCGTCTTACCATGGAGCAGGTCAAAGAAGAACGAACGGATTCTTTCTGTTGTCAGAAGAGCTGGTTTTCCGTCTTTGTCTGTGCCCAGATTGTATGTCTTCAGCATCTGAGGGCCAAGAGCTGCTGCAGTTAACAAGAAATGATTCTGGAATTTATCAGTATCAATCATATCTGCTGCAAGAACTTTGCCCACTACGCTATAGCTGTGAAGTGAACGCTGTTGGTTACCATCGGTTAAGGTTGTTCTAAGATCATCTGATGCTAGATTTATCTCGATTCTGCCACTTTCAGAACTTTCTTCTTGATGGCGATACAACGAGCCTAAATCAGCTAAAGCAAGTGAATACAAGTGTGTTGACTTCGTATAATTTACTCGTTCTACACTGAACACCGATGGAAGTAACAAATTGACATTGCCGTCCAATTCAACAAATGGAGAAATGAATGTTCCTAAAATACAATCCTTTACAAACAAAGACTGTGTTGCGAATACGCCACCAATAACAACGCAATTTTCCAATACAATCTCGTCACCGTAAAGACTGCCAGAAACGAAAGCATTAGACAAGGTTATGCTTTTAGCGTTTACGTCAGAGCAGAATGTGGCATTACACTTTGTCGCTCTAGTAACAACAGAAGATGCAGAACCGACAGCTTTTCTAAAAGTCACATTTCCGGCAACATCATTATTGATATATAACTCACGCTGAGTAAACACTGCGCCTTTTACTTCAAGTGGAGCAGCTTCAATTGTCAGTTTATTCGCATACAATGGCCCTTCCACAACTGTCTCTCCAACAACATTCACGGTTCTTGACAATTCTGAAATTTTATTAGGAAGAATACCTCCCTTGACAATACTGTTGTCCAGACGCAAATTGGTATCTGTGACATGTATTTCTTTCAAATTACTCATTTTCTTTCAAATTATTTGTTTAACATTTTGTTTATCATGTCCCTTACTCGAACAGAATGAATGTCGTCACCTGCAATCTTGTTTGCCATCTCAGTCTGAACATATGACTGCAATTGATCTGTTTCAGAATCGGTCAGAACAGGGAACTCATAATCTTCTAATGTGTCACATAAACGGTTTTGAAGATTATCATCATTCTTTGAGTAATATTCGGGAACAAGACATTTTTGATCAATATTTTTGTCAGATTCTGTGCGCATGAAACATACAGGAATCAAATACTTCTCTTCGCCAGATCCTTCTATGGTCGTATCACGAATCATTCGCTCTGAAATAGCTTTCGACGTTAAGAAATTCTGAGCCATGCCCATTGCTTCTAATGCATGATTCTTTATCGTAGCTGCGCTGATTTGAGCTTGTAAAAGACTACTTTCTTTGCTCATAGTTACAGCTGTCTGAACCATGTCAGTATGCAACATTCTATCACTTTGGGTATCAACTTCTTTTACAAGATTGAAAACTGGTTGGTCAATTTCATGAATACGAACCGATAGCTCGTTGTTCAAATCAGAGATTATTTTTTGATAGCGAGCTGTCGTTCTTGCATAATCGTCTGCCATCGTCTGCTGTTTTTCTTTTAAAGACGCAGCTTGTTGACGCAGCAAAAGCAATCGAGCTTCAATAGTCTGTTCCAGTTCTGCTTTCTGCGTACTTAAATCAGTTCTAACAGTATGAAAGAATCCATCAATGATAGATTTTGACACTTTGTCTGCATTTTCATTTATTGCGATACATTGAGCGGTATTCATTGCGCCAACGCTTGCTGTCAAACCATTTACATTATCATTACAGTCTGCAACACTTTCGTCAAATGGCGTGCTATCAACGTCGATCCGAACTTCTACATCTTCCTCTGCATAATCATGGATGTCAAAATTACCTGTGCCACGAAATGTTTTCTTTGTATGTTCGCCGTCATATTCTACAAGAATCTCAGGACTATGGTTTTGGTCTCCAGGTCTATAACTGACATAGATACGCCCTTTATAGTCTGCCCTGACAGTCCTATTAAAAGTCTTTCTATAGCTCATATACAAGAAAATTATATAGTTTCATAATCAGAAGAAGTAAACATCTTCTTTATCATATCCTTGACCCTTTGATTTGAGGCAGATGAATCTACTATGTTCATAAACTCTTCTGCGACCATCGAAGATCTTTCTTCCCCCCAAGGCAATGTGTCAGATTCACGTATGACATTATTGATTTGATCCGAGTGAATCTTGGCTAAGGATTCAGGAGTATTTACTTCTGTTCGTGGAATACCAGAATTGTCATTTAAGGTTTCCCATATAACCACAGGAATCTGGCAAGTTTTACTTTCATTACCCATAGGATTTGAAATCAAAACCTTTTCTGTAAGCACACGCTGTTCGCCTATTTGTGACAAGAATTCTGCTGACTGTTCAAGGGCGACTTGTGCGTGGTGTTTCATTTGGGAGACCAAAATCTGCTGACTTTGAGTTATCCCTTCTACTTGAGAGGTTGTAACCCATCCAGAGAGTGCATTCATACGATTAGACGATGTCATCATATGTTTGTTTACAAACTCAAAAACAGGTTGGTCTATTTGACGAATTCTAGATTCCAATTCCTTATTTACACTCGTAAAGATTCTCAAATATCTCTCTGCAATTCTGCCATATTCACGCTCCATATTTGTTTGAATGCTTAACAACTGCCTTTTTTGTTGCCCCAATTGCATAATCAGAGCTTCTACTCGGCTTTGTTTGTTAGCAATTTTCTGAGATATTTGCGAACGCATTAAGGTAAAGAAGCCTCTATTGACGTTTGAGCAAACCTTGTTTGCGCCTTTATTTTCTGCAGCAATAACAGCTGTTTGCATAGTCACAACAGCAACTGTTGTCCCTTTTACGTGATTAGAAACACTTTGCAATTCTGCTGCCATAGGAGCGGTATCGACCGTACATGGAATTAATGTTGCCATATTATCTCTCCTTTTTATTCGTTATTATTATCTTCTTCTGTGGGAATGTCTGGAATTTCAGTTTCTTCATCTACTGGAATCTCTGACATATCCTCATCAGGCAATTCTGGAACCATCTCACTATCTTCTTCAGGAATATTTGGCGTATTTTCTTCTTCAACGGTAATGCGACTTACGGCATCCAATGCGTTAACAGCAATAGATGGAAGATTAAGTGATAAATGTTCATATGTCACGTTCTCAACATTAGGCTCAGGCAACAGAACAGATTCCTTTGCCAGCAACGGGTTTGTGAGCGCGAGAGGTTTACGACGATCGTCAAGGCTCTGAACTTCTCCTGCTGCCACCGCCATAGAGTTTGAATAACCATCCTGAAGACGTGCGTCATAGAATTCCACATGTCCGAATTTCTCTGCCTTAAGTGCAATATCTTCTTGTAATCTGTCCATGTAGTCTGCAAAATCTTCCTGTACCTGTTTGAACTCTTTTGCTTGTATTTCGAACGCAGCTAACGCTTCTGCGCTATTGTCCTGCTTCTCAACAATTGTACTATCCAACGAAGCACCTTCTTCACCCATTGTGTCGAGAGTCTTTTGGAGTTGTGCGAGTGTATTATAAGCCTCTACATATTCACTAAGAGTCTGCTGCATATTGTTAATAATATCAGCACTTTCTGCATGGTTTGATCGGTAGAAAGCATCTACATCTTGATGCCACTTATTTAGGTAGCTTATCTTTTGATCATGAATCTGTCCATAAATTTTAATTCTTTCAACACGATTCTCCACCATGAGGCGCTGTACCATCGGTGCTACAATCTCCTCATAAATCTGATGTACTCCGAAAGGTACACTTGTGCTACTATTGTCCTCTGCAATCCACTCATCGGCAAAAAGATTGTATTTTACACGTGAACTATCTCTCAATTGGAAAGGTTCATAACCTTGTATAGAATCAGCATAATCAAATCGTTCGTGGCGAATTCTGCTGATTTCTTCTGCTTCCAATAATGGTGAATAATGGTTATAAGGAGCCTTCAATATCTTGAAAAGAAGTTCATTTGACGAATTTACGACTTTGTCAGTAGATGCGAGTTTCATTGCAGATATAGTCTGAACAGACATAGCCATTGTATGCATAAGATGCTTTAAAACATCCTCAAACTGCTCGGTATCACTTGAAAGAGAATCCTTCAGTTTGTTGAGTTTGCAGAAATCATCAATTTCGTTATCGTACTTCTTGTCGTCAAAAACTTTAACAACAGGATGATTTCCATTATCGTTGGTAGAATACTCTTACAGGAAGTGCAAATATTCACTGTTATCAGCAACAAGAGGTAAATCAACAGATTCAACCTTGGTGTCATTCATACAGAATGAAATTGTACGTAATGAACGATCAAGTTTACCAATATAGTCACTTTGATTAATCTCTTGTATCGACAGAGAATAATCGTTCGTATCAATACTTTCACTTTCATCCGATGTTTCAACAATTGGAGCCTCTTTTGTCAGTTTCTCCATTTGCGACATAGTTTCAACAAGAAGATCAGCTTGACGAGACATTTGTAGACTAACTCTTGAGTTCTCGACCTTTCCTGTATAATCTACCACAAAGCACTTGTCTTCATATGCCATCTGCTGTGCAACAGGAATGTATGCTACTCCCATTTTTGTTACTTTGTAGTCACGGAATATATTCTTATGTTCCTGTTCCTTCTCTGTGATTTTCTCATTAATTGCCTCGATTTGTCTGTCATACTTATTCTTGCGAACCCAATACATGAAGAAAGCGACTATTGTCCAAAGCCATTTCCAAATATCACTTTTCTTCAATTCTACTTGTTTGCGGTCTTCTTCAAGCTCTTTGATCTGTTTCTCAATAGCTTCTTCTTGACGCACAATACGTTCTGCTGCTTGTTCATAATAATTGAACAACAATCGAGCTTGATCTTGATAGATGTTGCTCGAATCGCTAAAAATTTTACCTGTTGTTGACATACGGTTAAAGATTTATTAAAATTAGTATTTTTTCCTTCTTGAAAGTGTTCGTTCCAAATGCTCTGTCTCTTCGAGAATCTTTTCTCTGTTTAGGTTAGTATTTCTCATCATAATTTTCAAATCTTCAACAGACTGTGAAAACTGTTCGTCAAACCTAATAGCTTCACTCTTTGATGAAGGAGAAAGGAATCTCATTGCTTCGTGGATGTTTGTAAGTTTTTGTTTTACAATAGGGTCCAAGTCTGTAACTGTAGCGATATCGTCCATAAAATCATCCATGATGCTTTTCAATGAGAGTTTTCCATGCATTATTACTTGTTCCTTTCGATGGATTTGTTGAACCTTCTCACCTGCATGGAGAGTAGCTACGCGTCCAACTAGCAAAATGAATAATACCACTAATTGGCCCATTAATTGGAATTTGAATGGAATATGATAGATAATACCATATAACATTATTCCAATGGAAACAATGCAGCAGAAGATCAATACATAGAAATGAATTCCCATCATACCAACTTCTTTATGAGACGAATCTCCAAATTTTATGAGAGGGAACAAGGAAAACTGTACAAATTGCGTAAAAATTAAGCAAGAGACAATAATGTCCAGTATCTTTACTTTATCTTCAAGTGATTCCCCGAAAACAAGAAAACCACCTATTATTAAGCCATATCCTAAAAGAATGGCTAATATGTTATAAAATCTCTTTGCTGTCATAATAATCAGATTTATAGGTTATACTTTTTGACCACATTTTGGACAGAATCTTGATGTTGGTGGTATAGGCGCGCCACATCTAGAGCAAATGTTACCCATTGGGGCTACATTTTGCTGAGCACCACATTGAGGACAAAAAGCCGTCCCTGGAGATAGTTGACCTCCGCAAGATCTACACACAGAAACTCCTTGTTGTTGAAGAGACGTGCCACAAGTAACACATCTTCGAGCTGTCTTTGGATTATCAGAACCACATTTTGGACATGGATTATACTCGCTTCCACAATGAGGGCAAAATCTTTCTGTTGTTAAATGCTTTTTAGAACAATTGGCGCAATATATCTCTTTAACTGACATTTGTGGATTCATGGATTGTATCCCAGTTCCTTGCGGCATTCCCATTCCTTGTTGAGATCCAGAGAATGTTGGCTGGTTGTTATGAGTTTGCATTAATCCAGATGACATTCCACCTCCAATTCCTGAACCTCCCATCATGTTCATTGCCATTAGTCCTGCAATTAGCCCATTACCCCCAGATGCGTTACCTATCTGATCAACAGCATTGTTTGCCATGCCAAACATTTGCTCTTGTTGCCAAGAGTGACCTGTAATAGACATTGAAGCCTGACTAGCAAGTGCCTCAGAAACTTTCTTGCCTTCTGGTGTACTCGTGTCTATTGAAATGTCATTAACATAGAGCTTTGTCATCGTCAGACCATATTCTTCCCAGAATGGTAACAAATTAGTCTTTAAGTATTGTGACAAAGAATCTAAATGAGCAGATATGCTTTTAAAACCTACTCGTTGAGTAGTCATGAACTGAATAATGGCACTTTTTGACTTGGATGAAAATTCTCCATAAGCCTGAGAAAGCATGTCTGATTCTGTAAACACATCCTTTGTTCCTACCATCTTCAATAAAAACTTTTCGGAATCCGAAACAGACAGACCATATTGTCCTTTAGCCTGTAATGGCAGCATTGTTTGGTAGTCTGCATCATGAACTGCCATACTGCGAACTGCCCAACTTAAATTAGCAGGATATAATTTGTTGACTATCCATACTTCTGCCGTGAATGGATTTTTTCCTCCGAAAGGGATTCCAAAAAATGATCGAAGAATTGGAAGGTTCTCTGTGTCAAGGGTGTGTTTGCCAGGACCGAATTTGCCCATTAATTGTCCTTTGCTAAACAGCAACGCCTCCTGAGACTCGTAAACAATTAGTTGTGTATAAGTACTCAGATTTGTTTGTGGAAAGCGATATGCAAAAACAAATTCATTGCTTTTCGGTTTCCAACTAGCGCAATCAATTAGCCCCATATCTGTTTTATAACTACCTATAATTCTCCAGATTCGGCATTTTGAATTTTACATATTTACCATTACAACGAGCACAAAAAAAGAAGCGTGGAGAACTTACCTGTTGTTCATCCCACTTCAAGAGGCTCTCGCATTGCCCAATCCTGTAAAGATGAACAACGTCAGAGCCCACGCCGTATGAGGTCTCACTTCGCAACATGAGATACGCATATACGAAATATGTTGCACCCGTATGGGTACAATTATTCCTTGGTATAACCATGTGCGGCTGTGAAAAGTCACACCCGAGGACATCTACCGTTGCTTACTTTGACAGGATTTGAAATTTGCGAGATTTCTTGAAGTCAAAGACAAGCGTCAAGTAAACGCCTTTTCAATATGTCGTAATCTCCCGCCCAATACCCGCTTCAACATTTGATGTTACCATCGCATGTTTCAGCATGGCGTGGACTTCTATCGAACCTTTACTGTTGGGTTGGCACACTGGGGTGGTTTACCTTCCATTTAGAGCCGATTTAGGAAATCATATGCAAAAATAGAAAAAAAAACTTAATTATGACAAGAAAACGCAAAAAAAGTTTGGCGAAATGGCATATTTTGTCTAACTTAAACCCGAAAGAACCCTTAATACTGTATTTCCCTGTATCTGCGAGTGTCATCAGATGACCATTTAGAGTACATTACAAGTTGATTTCCGACTTCATTCATGACTTGGTTACGCAGAGCCGAAATTTCCCTCAAATAATAGCAATATAACACATAAAAAGGTGTATTCTAATAACCTTTTGAGCATAAAGAATTATGGCTGGATCCCTCGCTTGGATTTCAGCCCTTGTAGTTACCTTTGTTTTTTGGAAATTATTGCTGTCCGCTAAAACTTCAAAGCTCGGGTACATGCGTATGCATGTGCATGCAAGCTTCCAAGAATAAAAATTGGGGCTGATTCCTACTCGAGAAGTCAGCCCTTTGGGGATATTTTGTAGCGACAAAACAAACATCATTACCAAATCATGGGCAGAGTTACACATTTTCTCGGACAGCCGTGTATGGGCAGCGAATATATTTGCTCAACAAGAAAGAAATTCACAAATTCAGCCGTTCTTCATCATTGTGGCGTCTATACATAATGCACCCCAAAAGTTTTGTGTCTGACTTTTGGGGTGCTGTTCATTCTACGACAAGGCTGTGAGTTGGCTAATCAGCCCAAATCCATCCATTCTCGTCAGGCTCTACATTATTATAGTCCTCGTCGCCGGCAAATGGAATGGTCTCAGTTGATCCGGCCATAATCGCTACTGTTCCGATGTTGATGACATGGATGATGGGCTTCTGGTAATTTTTCTTCTTCATAATTACTAAGGTTTTTTTTATTATTTGTTACTCAAGTGTTACTTACTGTGGCACAAATGTAGGAAGAAGAAATGAGAAAAGGGTGTAGCTTTGCCGTTTCAGGTGTGGCTTTGCGTCGTTTTAGGTGTAGCTCTGGCCCGAAGGCTACACCCATTTTGACCGAAAAAGCCCTTTTCGCCACGCAGAAATGGCTGTCCGCTTATCCCAAATCGCTTTCATTAGGGTTTGCTTGGATACTGCTCTTTAAGGGGAGTGGATTTTGTTTGGCTTTTCATGAGTAATAGCGAGCTATTGCGAATTAAAGACAAGCAAAAGGCGACTTATAAAAGACAAAAGACGTACAAGCAGTCATCAAACATCACCCCCAAACGGCCTGATGACCGTTTGGGGGTGATATAGGAACCATCCGGGCTCTCGGCTCTCGGCTTACTGTCGTTTCGACAGACCGTCGCGCCACGCCGTAGGGGTACATCCCTCCTTGGCTTTGAAGATGCGGTATAGCTGGGTGCGCGCAGAGAAGCCGCACTCGGCAGAGATGACGTCGTTGCTATAGTCAGGATATTCGCGCATCATGTCCTTGGCCACTTGGAAGCGGATGCCGCTAAGCCATACGCGGAAGGTACAGTGCTGGCACTGGTCAAAATACTGGGTGAGGTCCCTCTTGGAGATGCCCACGCTGCGCGAGAGGGTCAGCAGGTTGGCTGCGCTGTCCTTGTAGCCCATGTTGGCACACCAGTCGTCGAGCCGTTGCTGGATGAGGGTGCATCGCTCGGTAGAGAGCATAGCATGCCGGTCGTCGGCAATGGCTTCGCCCGCCACGGTCTGCTCCATAGCCACCGTCGGGGGCTGCTCCACAGTCACGGCGACAGCCTCTGGCTCAGCGTCTTTCTCCTCCTCGCTATCCAAGAGTTCGTCGGTGGGCACATAGCTATTGCCGAGCGAGATGAAGTTGACGATGAAGAACAGGAAGGCCAACAGCCCCAACGGGCCTATTATATATAATAAGGTGGTGGAAAGGATGGCTGCCGGTATGGCAAGCGCAGACACGCAGACGATGAAGACGCTTGCTCGCGAGTAGCGCACGTAGGGCATTATGTCAGAGGCTGCCATCGTCTCCAGCATGCGCCGGCGCCGCAACATCTCGCGCAGGATGACACCCACGCAGTACACGTTGCCGATGACATAGAAGAAGAGCATGACGTAGAGCCACGGCCCGATGTGGAAGCTGCCCGCACGCCAATAGCCGATGCCGAAGACAGCCAGGATAATCAGGTAGATAGCCGAGCAAATCACCGTCATGCGGCGGCTGAACAGCTGTGTCGCCTCGACATTGTATATAGCCTTGGAAATCAGCATGAAGCACGGCGTGTAGACCAGCATGTTGACCACAGCCCCGAGGTCGTCGCCCGTGACCCTGATTTTCATCACCATCTGCAGCAGATAGTGTGCGCCCAATACCAGTAACGCCAGAAACAGCATCCACCGCGACCGCTCAAAACGACGGTTGCGCCAGTGCACATGCAGACTGCTGAGCCCGAGATAACCGGCGCTCACCAGCATGAAGACGAAGCAGGCGAACTGAAGTAGATATAGTTTGTCCATGTTACCTATGCAGTTAATTAAGTCATTCTTTATATGTCCCAACATGCAAAATTAGAAAAAACAACCCAAACAGCCATCGCAAATGACCATTTATTTTTAATGTTTTCGGCAAACCTGGCTCTCGGGCGATACCTTGCAGCCGCGAGTTGATGACAAATACGAGTGTAATCGTTAAAATCGCCATAAAGGAACGCCCAAAAACAAATAACAGGCTCATTTCTATCGCAATTCAGTCCAAAATGATTACCTTTACATCCAAATACAAACCATCAAACCCTGCCAATGGCAACTTTATAAGTTACAACACAATGAAACAATTACTATCCCTACTCCTTCTCATGACCCCGTGCATGATTACTGCCCAGGTGAAAGTAATCCCAAGTGACACTTTACCCTTGGAAAGAAAGCCTGTGTATCAGTACGACTCTACTGACATTTCTACCATCCACCCTGAAAAGTATATCGGGCAGAAGGTAATACTTTATCAGAACAAGGGAGTATTGCGGTATGGATGGGACAACAAAACCTATGATGCCCCATTGTTTACATATTTCGAGATAACTGGGTTCAAGGCACCACAGACTTTTCAAATGAAGAGATGTGACAATGGTGATGAATGTAGCTTTGATTTCTTCGGCAGTGGCGTCAAACCTGTTATGGCTGTTGGATATTATGAATCTATTGCCAAGGCAAGAGACAAGAGTCGATGGATAATAAAAGGCAAAGATGGAGTCTGGCAGATTGTCGACACTTGGCTTGGTGAAGGTGGCATCCGACATAAACTCAAGATGGTCGGAGACACACTATCCATAAGCCTCCATACGCTATGGGGGCAAAAGAGCTATGCCCACTATGTAGACATGATGGACAGATATCGCGACAACGAATGGGTCGTGGACGAGAACAACAGCTATGGGCGGGTTGATACGATAAAAGTCATCAACGGTACCCCTTACCTGGTATTCAAGGACGGCAGAAACAAGACATATACATTTGATATGAGCAGAGCACAAGGTCGTCATTACATCAGTATTGGTGACTTGCCATTCTTTACAAAATCAGATGGCGTCAAGTATGCTCACAAATACGGCATTACCCGATGGAAACAGATTATTAGTGGTGACGTAAAGATAGGTTTTACCAAAGAGATGGTAGCATTATCAATAGGTTATCCCAACCAGTCGGCGTCAAAGACCAACGCCTACGATGACATGGACATTTGGGAGTACGGCACAGGATTGGAAACCATCGTATTCAAGAACGGCAAGGTTTGTGAGATATGGAACAAATAATGTAAGGGCAACTTATCGTTCGATGCCACGCCTTTCTGCACGCTCAACGCAGTACTATTGGCAGCCCATACACACAACCAAGCCACCCCTCCACCGCCTACATCCCTTGCCAATGGGCGGCAGCGCATCCCTCTGGAAAGGGAAACCGGCGAGAGCGGCATCGGCGGTAGCGCCCATGCAAAAGGGCACAGTCTCATGACCGTGCCCTTTTCCATTATTCTTAAAGCGGTTATCCTACTTCTCCTTCTTCATACGCAGCTCGTAGAGGTCTTTGCGACGGTCGCGCAGATTGCGCACGCTGCCATAGGTATGCAGCTCGTTGAGCAGCGTCAGGTCACAGTCGGCCACCAGTATCTGCTCCGTGCCAGGCGTGGCCATGGCTCCCTTACCGTCGGTGGGGAAGGCAAAATCGCAGGGGGTAAACACAGCCGACTGGGCATACTGGATGTCCATGTTGTGCACACGGGGCAGGTTGCCCACACTACCCGCAATGGCTACATAACACTCGTTCTCCACGGCGCGAGCCTGGGCACAGACCTTCACACGCGCATAGGCATTCTGCGTATCGGTGTTGAAGGGCACGAAGAGTATCTGCATGCCCTCGTCGGCCATGAGGCGCGAGAGTTCGGGAAACTCTACATCGTAGCAGATTAGGATGCCGATGCGGCCACAGTCGGTGTCAAAGGTCTTGACCTCGTCGCCGCGGCTCAAGCCCCAGCTCTTCTGCTCGTCGGGCGTTACGTGTATCTTCTCATACATGTCATACGAGCCGTCACGGCGGCAGAGGAAGCCCACATTGTAGAGACCGCCGTCGGCCTTGACAAAGGGCATACTGCCGGTGATGATGTTGATGTTGTAACTGATGGCAAGCTCGACGAAACGGTCGCGTATCTTCTCGGTATACTGCGCCAGTCCGCGGATGGACTGTGCCTCGCCCATATCATTGAAGCGGGCCATAAGGGGGGCGTTGAAGTATTCGGGGAAGAGCACGAAGTCGCTCTTGTAGTCGCTCACCGAGTCGACAAAGAACTCCACCTGCTCGAAGAGGTCGTCCAGATCCTTGTAGGGACGCATCTGCCACTGCACCAGACCCAGTCTCACCGTAGGCCGTTTCTCCACATACGAGTCGGTGGCAGGCTGGTAGTAGATGTTGTCCCACTGGAGCAGCGTGGCACAGTGCTTGGACTCCTCGTCATTGGGCAGATAGTTGCGGATGACGCGGCGCACGTGGAAATCATTGGACAACTGGAACGTAAGCACCGGGTCGTAGATCTCGCGCGAACGTACCTTCTCGATATATTCCTTCGGGCGCATGGTGTCGGCATACTTGTAGTAGTTGGGTATGCGACCGCCAAACATAATGGCCTTCAGATTGAGCTTCTCACAGAGTTCCTTGCGGTATTCATACATGCGGCGTCCGAGTCGCAGACCGCGATAGTCGGGATGGATAAACACCTCGATGCCGTAGAGGATGTTGCCTTGCGGGTTGTGGGTGTTGAAGGTCTCGTTACCCGTCACCTTGGCATAGGTGTGGTCGCCCTTTACCATATTATAGTCTACGATAATCGAGAGGGCACAGCCTACAATCTTGTCGTCGACCACTATCACCACCTGACCCTCGGGGAAGATGGTTATGAGCGTCTTGATCTGCTCGTGGGTCCAGAAGACATCGTGGTCGGCATAGATGCGCTTGAACGATTTGGCCAGCTGGTCATAGTCTTCCATACGCAGGTTGCGCAGTTCCACTTTATTGATTTTGTGAGTCGTTTCCATAAAAACACTATTTACCTTGATGATATTAACGGTGCAAAAGTAGCAAAAAACCACCACATATATCGCAATTTCAATCGTTTTAACGCCCGTCGGGGTTATTTTTGGACTTTTATATTGGCTGTTAGTGGGTTTTAGCGTAACTTTGCATCCATCAACTACCACTAAGGCCACCACTATGCATCGCATCGCTATCCTGCTATCCACCCTCTGCTGCGCCGTCACGCTGATGGCACAGCCCGCTCTTCCCCCCGTTTTCGCCCAGACCGACGCCGCCCGCATGCGCGCCGACGCCATCACGCGTGTCTACCTCGCCCCGGTGAGGGTGATGCAGAGCCACGGCGCCACCCGCCCCGATGTGCTCACCCGCATCACCAACGGCCAGACCGAACTGGGCCGCAACGGCATGTGCCTGCTCTCCAGCGCCGAGGGCGACACCGCCTCTATCACGCTCGACTATGGGCGCGAGCTCCACGGCGGACTCCGCCTCACCCTGGGCAGCAGCAGCCGCCCCGAGCCTTCGCTCGTGCGCATACGCTTCGGCGAGTCGGTGCAGGAGTGTATGAGCGACACCCGCAACACCAAGCCCTGCGTGGGCTATTCCACCGACGACCACGCCAAGCGCGACATTGTGGTCGAGATACCGCGCGACGGACAGATGGAGATAGGCAACACGGGCTTCCGATTTGTGCGCATCGACCTGCTGCGCACCGGCGTCACCGTAGCCATCAAGGAGGCTGCAGCCATTTTCCGTTATCGCGACCTCCCCTACGTGGGTTCGTTCAGGTGCAGCGACAGCAGGCTCGACTCCATCTGGCTCACCGGAGCCTACACCGTACAGCTGTGCATGCAGGAGTTTCTCTGGGACGGCATCAAGCGCGACCGCCTGGTGTGGATAGGCGACATGCACCCCGAGGTGGCCACCATCAACGCCGTCTTCGGCCACTCCGACGTGGTGCCGAGGTCGCTCAACTTCGCCTGCAGTGAGTTTCCGCTGCCCCGCTGGCTCAACAACATTCCCGCCTATTCGCTCTGGTATCTCATCATACAGCACGACTGGTGGATGCACCATGCCGACAGAGCGCTGCTGGAGCGCCACCGCGACTATATCACCCAGCTCGTAGACCAGATAGACCTCACCGTCGACAGCGTGGGCAGCTTCCGCGCCAACGTCTTCCTCGACTGGCCGTCGAGTGCCGACAAGGCAGGCGTGCGCATAGGCGTCCAGACGCTCACGGTGTGGAGCATGGATGCCGCAGCCAAGCTCTGCCGCATCCTCGGCGACTCGGCGCGAGAGGGCAAGTGCCGCGCCGTGGCCCGACGCATCAGCAGCCACATCGCCACCCCCAAAAAACTGCGCCAGGCGGCTGCGCTCATGGTGATAGCGGGCTGCATGGACGCCGGCGACATGGCTGAGCGCTATATGCACGGCATCGACGGCTTCTCCACCTTCTATGGCTACTATATGCTCGAAGCCCTGGCACGCGCGGGCCGCTACGACGACGCGCTCGACGCCATCAGCCGCTATTGGGGCGGCATGCTCGACCTCGGAGCCACCACCTTCTGGGAAGACTATGACCCGGCGTGGGGCAGCAATGCCAACCGCATCGACGAGATAGGCGACCCCGCGCGCAAGAATGTACATGGCGACTTCGGAGCCTACTGCTACCCGGGCTTCCGTGGCAGTCTGTGTCATGGCTGGGCTTCGGGGCCCACCGCCTGGCTGTCGCGCCACGTGCTGGGGTTTGAGGTAGTCCAACCGGGTTGCCGCACCCTCCGCATACGCCCGCATCTGGGTCATCTCGACTGGGCCGAGGGCTCCTACCCCACCCCCTATGGCGCCGTCAAGGTAAGGCATGAGCGCACCGCCGGCGGCCACATCAAGACCACCATCCTCGCCAAGCCGCGCGGCGTCAAGGTCATCACCGACAGATAAGCCCCCATCCCGCTGCCCACCACCGCGGCAATGCCCGAGACTATCTTGGCAACGCCCGCGACTAACCTGGCAACTCCCGAGACTATCTTGGCAAGAGCCGAGACCAACTTTACAACGCCCGAGACTATCTTGGCAAAAGCCGAGACCACCCAGAAGCCTGGAGAGATGACATCAGCGCCGGCTCTCCAGGCTTCTGCTTTGTCCGAGTGCGTCTACATCCTGACGGCAAAGCACGAAATAGTGGTTTCGGGCTTTGCAACGACGATTTCCTGCCACGAAACCATGAAATCAAGCCACGAAACAAGATTATCCGTCATCGCGGGCATGATGGCATTGACTGCGCCGACTTTGGCAACTAAAGCGCTGTCTTTTAGCATTAAACCGACCGCAGCAGCGTACGCCGCGAAAGTCACAGAAATGGTCTAAGAAGTCGCAAAGGGTAACAATTTATAATTATTTTGATAAAAAAGACGCCGAATTGTTTGCATTATTGATTTTATTCTTTAACTTTGCAATTGGTTAAACGTAATCCATTACACAGATGATGAATACTATTATTATTAGCAGCCTAATTATTCTACAGCCGACAGTTGTAGGTGAAGAGGCGTGCGTGGCAACATGATAATAATGCATCCATCGAGAGACAGAGCCTTTCCACTTACAAGTGAGAAAGGCTTTTTCATTTTCAGGACAACCCAAACCAACGCTAAAAGCAAGTATAAAAACAAGTAGAGTTATGAGCGAGAGATTATTTGTATTCGACACCACCCTGAGAGACGGCGAGCAGGTTCCCGGATGCCAGCTCAACACCGTCGAGAAGATACAGGTGGCGCGCCAGTTGGAGCAACTCGGCGTCGATGTCATTGAAGCAGGCTTCCCGGTATCAAGTCCCGGCGACTTCAACTCGGTGATAGAGATTTCAAAGGCAGTGACCTGGCCCACGATATGTGCGCTGACACGCGCCGTGGAGAAAGACATAGACGTGGCAACCGACGCCCTGAGCTACGCCCGCCACAAGCGCATCCACACAGGCATAGGCACCAGCGACGAGCACATCCAGTACAAGTTCAACAGCAACCGCGAAGAGATACTGGAGCGTGCTGTGGCGGCGGTGAAGTATGCCAAGCGCTATGTAGAGGATGTGGAATTCTACGCCGAAGACGCCGGCCGCACCGACAATGAGTATCTCGCCCGCGTGGTCGAGGCTGTCATCAAGGCGGGAGCCACGGTGGTAAACATCCCCGATACCACCGGCTACTGTCTGCCCGAAGAGTATGGCCGCAAAATCAAGTATCTCATGGAGCACGTGGACCACATAGACCGCGCCATCATCTCTACCCACTGCCACAACGACCTGGGCATGGCCACAGCCAACACCCTGAGCGGTGTGCAGAACGGCGCGCGTCAGGTCGAGGTGACCGTCAACAGCATAGGCGAACGCGCCGGCAACACCGCCCTCGAAGAGATAGCCATGATACTCAAGTGTCATCGCCAGATGGGCATCGAGACCAATATCAATACGCGCCGCATCAGCGCCACCAGCCGCATGGTGAGCAGTCTGATGAATATGCCCGTCCAGGCCAACAAGGCCATCGTGGGGCGCAACGCCTTTGCCCACTCCAGTGGCATCCACCAGGACGGAGTGCTCAAGAACGTGAGTACCTATGAGATTATGGACCCCAAAGATGTGGGCGTCGACGACACGTCGATAGTGCTCACCGCCCGCAGTGGCAGGGCTGCCCTCAAGCACCGGCTGAGCGTGCTGGGCATAGACTACGACGACCCCGGGAAGCTGGACAAGGTCTACGAGCGGTTCCTCCATCTGGCCGACAAGAAGAAGGAGGTAACCGACGATGATGTGCTGATGCTGGCGGGTGCCGACCGCAAGGACACCCACGCCATCAAGCTCGACTTCCTGCAGGTTACCACCGGCATGGGCGTGAGAAGCGTCGCCAGCATAGGCATCGACATCTCCGGACAGAAGTTTGAGGAAGCCTCGACCGGCAACGGCCCCGTAGACGCTGCCATCAAGGCGCTCAAGAAGATAATACTCAAGCAGATGACGCTGCGCGAGTTTACCATCCAGGCCATCAACAAGGGCAGCGACGATGTGGGCAAGGTACACATGCAGGTAGAGCACGACGGACATCTCTACTACGGCTTCGGAGCCAACACCGACATCGTCACCGCTTCGGTCGACGCCTATATAGACTGCATCAACAAGTTCAAGACCGCTGGCTGACTGTAGCCAGAGCACAACCTTTCAACACAGAGAATACAATGAACACGCTATTTGACAAGATTTGGGACAGCCACGTGGTACAGCAGATTGCCGACGGCCCCACCCAACTGTATATCGACAGACTCTACTGTCACGAGGTCACCTCGCCGCAGGCTTTCGACAGCCTCCGCCGACGGGGACTGCAGTGCTTCCGTCCCGGACAGATCTACTGCATGCCCGACCACAACATCCCCACCCACGACCAGGACAAGCCGATAGCCGACCCTGTATCGCGGACTCAGGTGGAGACCCTCGAGCGCAATGCGGCTGAGTTTGGGCTGCCCTACTACGGTGTGATGCACCCCGACAATGGCATCATCCACGTGGTGGGTCCCGAGAAGGGGCTCTCGCTGCCCGGTATGACCATCGTGTGTGGCGACTCCCACACCAGCACCCATGGCGCCATGGGTGCGGTGGCTTTCGGCATAGGCACGAGCGAGGTCGAGATGGTCATGGCTTCGCAGTGTGTGCTCCAGCAGAAGCCCAAGACCATGCGCATCACCATCGACGGCAGTCTGGGCAAGGGCGTCACCGCCAAGGACATGGCGCTCTATCTCATGAGCCAGCTCTCCACCTCGGGAGCTACGGGCTTCTTCGTCGAATACGCCGGCGAGGCGGTGCGCAGACTGTCGATGGAGGGCAGACTGACGCTCTGCAACCTGTCAATCGAGATGGGGGCGCGCGGCGGAATAGTCGCCCCCGACGAGGTGACGATGGCGTATGTCAAGGGGCGCGACTTCGCTCCCACGGGCGACGCCTGGGACAGGGCTGTGGCTTACTGGCAGACGCTCAAGAGCGACGACGATGCCGTCTTCGACCGCGAATACCGCTTCGACGCCGCCTGCATAGAGCCGCGCATCACCTATGGCACCAACCCAGGTATGGGTATCGCCGTCACGGGCCACATCCCCACCCTGGAGAGCATCGAGAGCGAGGGCCGGGCATCGTTTGCCAAGTCGCTGCGATACATGGGGTTCGCGCCGGGCGAACGGCTGCTGGGTCACAAGATAGACTATGTCTTCCTCGGAGCCTGCACCAACGGCAGGGTGGAAGACTTCCGCGCCTTCGCCTCAATCGTCAAGGGCCGCAAGCGTCACCCCGATGTGGTGGCGTGGCTGGTGCCTGGCTCGTGGCGCGTGATGAGAGAGATAGAGGCCGAGGGCATCGACGTGACGCTGCGCGAGGCGGGCTTCGAGATACGCCAGCCGGGTTGCTCGGCTTGTCTCGCCATGAACGACGACCGCGTGGGCGAAGGCAAATACGCCGTCTCGACCAGCAACCGTAACTTTGAGGGGCGGCAAGGACGCGGAGCACGCACGATACTGGCAAGTCCGCTGGTAGCGGCTGCGGCTGCCATCACCGGCACGATAGCCGACCCGCGAGAGCTGATGACCGTGTGAGTGTATATAATATAATAAGGTGTAAAGACCATAATGAATAAAGACGACAAGGAGATGAAACAGAAATTCAATGTCATTACCAGCACGTGCGTACCCATCGAACTCGAAAATATAGATACCGACCAGATTGTGCCGGCGCGCTATCTGAAAGCCACCACGCGCGAGGGCTTCGGCGACCTGCTCTTCCGCGACTGGCGCTACCACGAGGACGGCACCGAGGTCAAGGACTTTGTGCTCAACGACCCCAAGTACAAGGGCGAGATACTCGTGGCGGGCAAGAACTTCGGTTCGGGCTCGAGCCGGGAGCACGCGGCGTGGGCCATAGCCGACTATGGGTTCAGGGTGGTCATCAGCAGCTTCTTTGCCGATATCCACAAGAACAACGAACTCAACAACTTTGTGCTGCCGGTCGTCGTGAGCGACGGCTTCCTCAGTCACCTCTTCGCCGCGATACGCTCCGACGCCGACACGATGGTAAGAGTGGACGTGGTAAACCAGTCGGTGACCAACCTCGCCACGGGCGAGCAGGAGCACTTTGAACTCAACGGCTACAAGAAGTTCTGCCTGATGAACGGGCTCGACGATATAGACTTCCTCGTGGCCAACCGCGATAAGGTGGCTGCCTACGAGGCCAGCAGAAAGCAACAGAACAAGGACAACTAAAATCACAAGCGATATGAAACTCAACATAGCAGTATTGGCGGGCGACGGCATAGGGCCCGAGATTATGGAACAGGGAGTGGCAGTGGTCAAGGCCGTGGCAGAGAGGTTTGCCCACGACGTCAGCTTCACCCCCGCGTTCTGCGGAGCCGCCGCCATAGAGCGGGTGGGCAACCCCTTCCCCGAAGAGACCTTCACCACGTGCATGAACGCCGACGCGGTGCTCTTCGCCGCCGTGGGCGACCCCAAGTACGACAACGACCCCACGGCACGGGTACGCCCGGAGCAGGGGCTGCTCGCCATGCGCAAGCGGCTGGGGCTCTTTGCCAACATACGGCCCGTGCAGACTTTCACAGGGCTCATCCACAAGTCGCCCCTGAAAGACGAGATAGTGAGCGGGGCAGACTTCGTGTGCATACGCGAGCTCACGGGCGGCATGTACTTCGGCGAGAAATATCAGGACGACAACAAGGCTTACGACACCAATTACTACACGCGCGAGGAGGTGGAGCGCATACTCAGGGTGGCCTACGACTACACCATGAAGCGCCGCCGCCATCTCACTGTAGTAGACAAGGCCAACGTGCTGGCGTCGAGCCGACTCTGGCGACAGGTAGCCAAGGAGATGGAGGGGCTCTACCCCGAGGTCAAGACCGACTACATGTTTGTAGACAACGCCTCGATGCGCATGCTCGTAGAGCCCACCTTCTTCGACGTGATGGTCACCGAGAATACCTTTGGCGACATACTCACCGACGAGGGCAGCTGCATCTCGGGAAGCATGGGTCTGCTGCCGTCGGCGTCGACCGGGCTCCACACGCCGGTATTCGAGCCGGTACACGGGTCATGGCCCCAGGCGGTGGGGAAAAACATAGCCAACCCCGTGGCACAGATACTGTCGGCAGCGATGATGATGGAACACTTCGGACTGGCTGCCGAGGGCGCACTGATACGCCGCGCCGTCGACGCCGCCCTCGATGCCCACGTGCGCACGCCCGACATACAGGTCGAGGGTGGCCAGCACTACGGCACCCGCGAGGTGGGCGCATGGATAGCGGGCTATATCGCCACCCACTGACCTCGCGCCAACTCCCGCGACCATCACCCCCACCCCATCGCTCACCCCCACCATCAACAAGCATATCAAACAAAGCAACAAGACAAATATGGACGAAGCAATCAAGCAAATCAGTGAACGCCTGAAAGGGCTGAGAGACGTGCTCGACATCACGGTAGAGGAAATGGCCAACACCTGCGGCATCACGACCGACGAGTATCTCGCCATGGAGAACGCCGAGAGCGAGCTGCATGTGAGCAATCTGCAGAAGATAGCCTTGAAGTATGATATACCACTCGACGTGCTCATGTTTGGTGAAGAACCGCACATGAGTTCATACTTCCTCACCCGCAAAGGCAAAGGACTGAGCGTGGAGAGACGCAAAGCCTACCAGTACGAGTCATTGGCAAGTGGGTTTCGAGGCAGAAAGGCCGACCCATTCATCGTCACCGTGGAGCCAAAGCCCGCCGACACACCCATCGAAACCAACACCCACGCCGGACAGGAGTTCAACATGGTGCTCGAGGGCGACATGGAGCTCACCATCGGCAAGAAGACGCTCACGCTGCACGAGGGCGACAGCATCATCTTCGACTCGACACAGCCCCACGGCATGCGCACGCTGGGCGAGAGCAAGGTAAGATTTCTCGCCATCATCTTTTAAGTTTTCACCCAGGATAACAACAACGCTACGATTATGATAGAAAGATTCTTAGCACAGACTACATTCACTTCAGAGGAAGACTTTAAGGAGCACTTGAAGTTCAAGGCCAAGGAGGACTTCAACTTTGCTTACGACGTCATGGACGCATGGGCCGAAGAGGCTCCCGACAAGCTGGCGCTGCTCTGGACCAGCGAGCGGGGTGAAGAGAAACGATTTACCTTTGCCCAGCTCAAGGAGCAGACCGACCAGGCAGCGAGTTATCTGCAGAGCCTGGGCATAGGGAGGGGCGACATGGTGATGCTGATACTCAAGCGCCACTACCAGTGGTGGCTCGCCATGCTGGCGCTGAGCAAGATAGGAGCCGTGGCGATACCCGCCACCCACATGCTTACCGCCCACGACATCGTGTATCGCAACAACCGGGCAAGCATCAAGGCCATCGTCTGCGTGAACGATGACTACGTGACCGCGCAGGTACATGCCTCGCTCGCCGAGAGCCCCACGGTCGAGGTGCTCGTCGCCGTAAACTCTGACACCGAACTGGGCAAAGCCGTGCCCACAGACTTCCACTGCTGGAACGAAGAGTGGGACAAGGCGCCTGCCTTTGTGCGCCCAGAGCATGTCAACACCAACGACGACACGCTGCTCATCTACTTTACCAGCGGCACCAGCGGCGAGCCCAAGATGGTGGCCCACGACCACCTTTACGCCTTGGGCCACCTGGCTACAGGTGTGTTCTGGCACAACCTCAACGCAGACAGCATACACCTCACCGTGGCAGATACAGGCTGGGGCAAGGCCGTGTGGGGCAAGCTCTACGGCCAGTGGTTTGCCGGCGCCACGGTCTTCGTCTACGACCACGAGAAGTTCACTGCCGAGAAAATCATGAGGCAGATAGAGAAATACCGTATCACCTCGTTCTGCGCGCCGCCCACCATCTACCGCTTCATGATACAGGAAGACTTCACGCGCTACGACCTCTCCTCGCTCAAGTACTGTACCACCGCGGGCGAGGCGCTCGAACCTGCTGTGTTCCAGAAGTTCTACGAGCTCACCGGCATACGCATGATGGAGGGTTTTGGGCAGACCGAGACCACCATGACCCTCGGCACCTTCCCCTGGAACACGCCCAAGCCCGGCAGCATGGGCAAGCCCAACCCGCAATACGACATCCGTCTGCTCAAGGCCGACGGCTCGGAGTGTGAGGACGGAGAGAAGGGAGAGATCTGCATCAAGGTGGGCGAGCACAAACCCTACGGACTCTTCAAGTGCTACTATCGCGACGAGGAGATGACCCACCAGGTGTGGCACGACGGACTCTACCACACCGGCGACATGGCATGGCGCGACGATGACGGCTACTACTGGTTTGAAGGCCGCATAGACGATGTCATCAAGTCGAGTGGCTACCGCATTGGGCCCTTCGAGGTAGAGAGCGCACTGATGACCCACGAGGCTGTGGTGGAGTGTGCCATCACCGGAGTGCCCGACGAGGTGAGAGGCATGGTGGTCAAGGCCACCGTGGTGCTGGCGCGCGACTGGAAGGACAAGGCGGGCGACGCCCTCGTCAAGGAACTGCAGCAGCACGTGAAGCGCGAGACCGCGCCGTACAAGTACCCGCGCATCATCGAGTTTGTAGACGAGCTGCCCAAGACTATCTCGGGCAAGATAAGAAGAGTGGAAATCAGGGAGAAAGACCGCAGGTAGGCTGCAGCCGTGCCCACGCCCGTGGCGCTAACCCTCTATCTGGCCCTCGCGCCAGTTGACGAGGAAGAGACGCTCACGGGCTCGGGTAAAGGCGGTATAGAGCCAGTGGATATAATCGGGAGTAAGCATGTCGTCGTTCATATATCCCTGGTCGATGTAGACATGAGCCCACTGTCCGCCCTGGGCCTTGTGGCAGGTCACGGCGTAGGCAAACTTGATTTGCAGAGCGGTGAAATAAGGGTCCTGGCGCATGGCGGCCATGCGGTCGGCCTTACGGGGCAGGTCGGCATAGTCGTCAAGCACGCGCTGATAGAGTTGGTCGCTCTGCTCGCGGGTGAGCGCAGGCGCATCGGTAGAGAGGCTGTCGAGGACTACGGTAGACTGGTACTCATAGTTGTCGTAGTCGGGGAACTGGAGCCACACGTCGGCGAAGTTGAGACCGTGCATCTCGCGCTGGCGGCGCACCTTGACCACGCGACAGCAGTCGCCATTGGCAATGAAGGCAAAGGGCGGACGGTCTTCGCCCTGGACAGAGGCAGGCGGGAGATAATGGTTCTTGACTATCATGAGCCTGTCGCCCGAGGAGAGCAGGTCGCCGCCACGGTCGAGGATGGTGGAACGTATGCCGAGATTGTAGATACGCGCCGTCTTGTTGGAGCGGGTCACGACGATGGTGTCATCGACGCCCACGTGGTGGTAGCTCTGGCTGAGCGCCTCGATGAGTTCGTTGCCGGGCACCACGCAGACATCGGCAAACCCCTGCAGACGTATGCGCGGCAACTGGGTCATGGCGTCGTGGGTAATTATGGTGCGTATCATGGTGGCATTGTAGAGTATTCCGCTCTCTCCAGCCTGTCTTACCACCTCGTCGAGGTCGGCTTGGAAGACCGAGAGTCCATAGCCCTGGAGCACCTCGGCAGCGAGCGCCGGAGACTCTTCCTCGCCCACAGGCGGGAGCTGGGCGGTATCGCCGATGAGCATGAGTCGGCAGTTGCGCCCGCCATAGACATAGGTGATAAGGTCGTCGAGCAGACAGCCCGAACCAAAGACGCTCTCGCCCAGTCCCTCGTTGGCTATCATCGAAGCCTCGTCGACCACGAAGAGGGTATCAGCATGGAGATTGTCGTTGAGATTGAAGACGCCGCCCCCCGCAGCTACGGAGCGCTCGCGGTATATCTTGCGGTGGATGGTGAAGGCTGCCATGCCGCTGTAGTGAGACAGCACCTTGGCGGCTCGCCCGGTGGGTGCCAGGAGCACCATCTTCTGCCGGAGGCTGGCGAGCGTGCGCACCAGGGCAGCGGTGAGGGTGGTCTTGCCCGTACCCGCCGAACCGCGCATCACCATCACGGCATGGTCGTGACGGAAAGCGAGATAGCGGGCTATCTCTTTGACAGCCCGATGCTGGTCGGCGGTGGGGCTGAAGCCCATCTGCTGCTCCACGCGTGAGATAAATTCGTCGATAGTCATTGTGATGACAAAAGTAATCATTTTAGGCGAGACGCCGACCAAGGGATGCAAGTTTTTTGGTCAGGGCGGCAAAACTCGCAGCCACTCCCGGCGCCGTGGAGAGGGCCGTGGCTGGCTCGTGACATAAGGCACGTGGGCTCGTGACATAAGAAACGAGCCCACGTATCAATTGGCACGAGCCCTCGTTTCTTCCGTTACGAGCCGACAGCGATGGTCACGACGCCGCCGAACCATTGGTCTACAGCCACTTGGAACAACGGCCAAAGCAGCGTGAAAAACAGCGGCGGCAGCCAAGCAAAAAGGATCACTAACCGTGATGGTGGTGCTCCTTGTATATAGGATGGTGTAAGGTCTGAATGGACTATCTGAAGATGGAGAAGTTGACACTGCCGTAGGCTCTATGCTCCAGATAGCGCGGATGGCACACAAAATTGTTGGCCTTGCCATGCTCTACGACGAGGATGCCGTCGGGCTTGAGCAGATTGTGCTCGAAGATGAGGTCGGGGATGGTGTCGATGTTGTCAAGGGCATAGGGCGGGTCGGCAAAGATGAAGTCGAACTGCTGGCTGCAACTCTTGATAAACCTGAACACATCGCCGCGGATGAGCACGTTGGCATCGGTGCCCAGCTTGGTCATGCACTGGCGGATGAAGTTGGCATGGTCGCGGTCGGCCTCGACGCTGACCACCTGGGAGCAGCCTCGCGACAGCATCTCGAGCGATATGCTGCCCGTGCCGGCAAAGAGGTCAAGCGCCATGGCGCCGTCGAGGTCTATATATCCATTGAGTACATTGAAGATATTCTCCTTGGCAAAGTCTGTAGTGGGTCGCGCCTTGAACGAACGTGGTATATCGAAGTGGCGTCCCTTATATATTCCTGTGATAATTCTCATCTTCCTCGCATATAAAGTGTAACTACATCGAGCGCAATGCCCTTGATTTCGGTGATAGGTGCACGGTTGAACTCTGCCGAGGGGCTCATGGTGTAAGCCTTGCGCAGATAACGGTGCAGAGAGGTCATCATCTCGTCGCTATCGACAGGGGCGCCCGAGATGTAGAGCTCGTCCTTGTCGGCATCCATCTGCAGCTGCTGCCACACGTAGAGCATATAGTAGACGCTGTCTTGTGCGCGTGAGGCGTTGTAGGTATTGCAGAATCGGAAACGGTTCTTGTCAAAGGCGAAAATGCTCACGCTGCCATCGTGGAAATAAGCATAAAGCCGCCGGCAGAGATGGGTCTCGGCGCGACGGTGCATATAGCTCCACACGGGTTGCTCGACAGGCATGTAGATGACGTCGGCATAATGGTCGTCGATGACCGCCTTGAGGTCGCGGTTGATGGCCATGATGGCGACGGCATTGAGCTGGGGCAGCACGCTGCAGATTACCTCCGTATTGGCTTGGGCGGCAAAGCTGTAGCGGTAGAGGGTCTCGGCCTTGGCCTCGTCGAACTCCTCTACAGGTACAATCATGGTGGGCGCCGACAGCATTACCTGCGCTCTGCCCGTAGGGTGAGAGAGCAGTTGGGACTGGCGGAACGCCTCGCGCAGGTTGGCTGCTATCGAGATGCCGCTTCTAACGGTATAGGTCTCGTAAGCCACGCCCTTGACTGCCGTCTTGTCGGCTATGGCAAAGGCGAGCGACGTGTCGCTGATGCGGAGTGTCATCCGCGGTTGCTTCATTGTTTCATTCCCAGTTTCCAGCATTGTTGTCAGGTGTTGTGAGGTCTCCTATTTTCAGTCCGGCAAATTTGCCGTTGTCATTGGCTTCGCGCGTGAGGCGCTCTATCTCTTGTGTATCGAGCCCCTGGAGGTAGTCGTCGTAGGTGGCTCCACACTCCATGAGGCTGACGGTTGCTACCGAGGCACCGGTGGCTACCGCCGTGCGTATCTCAAACTTACGGCCGCCGCTGTGGGGGATGACGGCGGCAGAGGGCGTGAGCAGCCGGGCGCCGACAAGCGAGTCGACAGATGGTGCGTAGGTGCCGTGGGCGGTATGATAGGCTTCCTGGGCTGCGCGTATCTGGAGCAGGCAGCCTATCACGGCCTGCTCACGCTGGTGGCGTTGGGCGTCGAAACGCATCGGCGCACTGATACTGAGCCAGCATAGCACCACAAGCAGCGCCACACATCCGCCCAAAAGCAAGTTGCTGCCTCTCTTGATATTCATACGAATGCAAAGTTAGACAAAAAACTCCGATTAAGGGGTGTGTGGCGCCAATAAATGATATGTGCAAGGCACAAAACTTACATTTTTGCTGCCCAGAGGCCATGCAGATTGCAGTATTCGCGGGCTCCGGTAACGTGGGCAGTGGTCTGGAAGAGGGCGACGGGACGGTCGGTCGGCGTGAGTTCGCGTCGCAATACGCCCTCGTCGGTGAGCAGCTCTATCCACTGGATGTAGTGCTCGGGGGTCATGGGATGCTCGACGCTACCTACGGTGACGCGGTAACCGCCGTCGACGCGCTCGATTACGGGCACGTGCTTCTCCTGGGCGGCATCGGTGGTGTTGGCTTCGAGCAGCTGCATGGGCTGTCCGCAGCACACGAGCGTGCCGGCGCCGGCATGCAATACTTCTACGATGTTGCCGCAGATGGGGCAACGGGCTACTTGTCTGATTGTCATCATAGTTTATCCTTTCTTTAGAATGGTGAATAACAGGGCTAAGTTACGGCTATTTCGGATAGAATGGCACTTATGCCGCTTAACTTTAACGATTATTATACTTTCAAGCGTCTTCTCCGCGCTTCCAAAGCAAGCCACGGCGGTCACAAAGGCCATCAAAACCATCGCCAAGGGCATGAAAAATCGCCCTTAGGTGCCTATTTTTGCAAAAAACACGGTTTCTAAGGTGCCTATTTTTACAAAAAATGCCGTTTCTATGATGCCTATTTTTGCAAAAAAGTATGGTTTTAAGGTGCCTATTTCTGCAAAAGTTCGTATCTTTGCATAAGATAGGCGGCACCTCAGCCATTAAGCGAGCTTATGGCGTTCGGCTTGCACTATCTTTGCATAAGATAGGCGCAGAGACAACCATTTGTACCATACTGACAGTCAAGGTCTGCGCGCAAACAGTCATCACGAAAACAAAAAAAGACGAGAAGATGAAATACTTGGAAAGAGCCATCGACGGAGAACTGAAGAAATGGGGCGAAAGCGAAAATCACAAGCCGCTACTGCTGCGCGGCGCGCGCCAAGTGGGCAAGACTTCAGCCGTGCGCCATCTGGGCGAGCGGTTCAAGTATTATGTGGAGATAGACCTGAACGATAGGCAGGATTTGCATACCCTCTTTGAAAAGGGATATAGTCCGCAGCAAATCTGCCAGCAACTGTCTGTGATACTGGACACTCCCATCGAAGAGGGCAACACGCTGCTGTTTTTCGATGAAATACAAGCGTGTCCTGCCGCTATCAACAGGCTGAGATACTTCTATGAGAAGATGCCTCTGCTCCATGTCATCGCCGCCGGTTCGCTGTTAGAGTTTGCGCTGAGAGACCTGCCGTCATTCGGAGTAGGACGAATACGCTCGCTGTTTATGTATTCGTTCAGTTTCCAGGAGTTCTTATGGGCGCTCGACAAACGCACGCTCGCCGACATGGTGGTCCAAGCTACGCCGGAAGACCCATTACCCGAGCTCATCCACGCCAAGGCGCTGGAATACCTTAGGGTATTTCTCGTCATCGGTGGCATGCCCGAGTGTGTGGCCCGTTATGTGGAGACTGGAAGCATGCTGAAATGTCAGCAGATATTGAGCGAACTGATGATTTCGTATCAGGATGATTTCAAGAAATATCACGAGAAGATTCCCGTCAACGTGCTGAGAGACGTACTGCGGTCGGTAGCCCTGCAGGGACAAGGCAAATTTGTATATACACAAGTGGGCAGCGACTATCGCACCCCTGTAGTGAAGGAAGCGTTGGACATGCTCTGCATGGCGGGACTCATCTATACAGTGGTACACACCGACAGCAACGGTGTGCCGCTGTATGCTGAAGCCAAAGAAAAATACAAAAGATATATCTTTATGGATACGGGGTTGCTGCAACGGACTCTCGAACTCGACTTGACGGACATACTCGTCTCAGACGACATCAAACTCGTAAACCGAGGGGCTCTGGCAGAGGTATTTGTAGGCGACGAACTGGTGAAGAGCCGCCCGCCATACCTGAATGACAATCTCTATTGCTGGCACAGGGAGAAAAAGAACTCCAATGCAGAGGTGGACTACGTAGTCTCACGCAAAGGAAGAATATATCCGATAGAAGTAAAAGGCGGAGTACGTGGCACGATGCAGAGCATGCGCATCTTCATGGATGCCAAGCAACTGGACAAAGGCATCCGTACATCTCTGGAGAACTTCGGCGAATTTGACGATATTCTCATCTATCCGCTTTACGCTATAGGCAACATCTGCCGGTGATTACCGCGGCAACGGGGTCTACATCAGTGGCGAGAACATACGCACTACGCCGTCGGCGAGGCGCTGATGGATGGTATGGTGCTGGAAAAGGTAGTTCTCGTCCAGGGGACTGCAATGGGCAAGGTCGCCAAGGAACAGATGCTTCATGCGGAGCGCCATCTCGGTGTCGTAGATGAAAAGATTGGACTCGCAATTGTTCTCAAAACTACGGAAATCGATATTGGTGGAGCCACAGGAGCAGACCATATCGTCGATGATGAGCAACTTGGAATGGTTGATGCCAGGCTGGTAAAGGTAGAACTTGACTCCGGCATCGTGGGCACGGTCTATATAGGAGCGGGCGGCGTGCTCGACAAACCAGCGGTCGGCATGCTCGGGCAGCATCACGCAGACATCGACGCCGGCAAGGGCCTTGGTGGTGAGCGCCATAAGCACGGGCTGGGGCGGGATGAAATAGGGCGTTTCGATGTAGACATACTTGCGCGCCTCGTAGATGAGGCTGACATAGCCCTGCATCAGTCCGTTCCAGGGAAGAAGCGGGCTGCTCAGCACGACCTGTGCCAAGCAGTCGTTGGGCTCGACAGTGGGGGCTGGATAGTACTTGTCGTCGCGCAGAATGGAATGGTCTACGAGATACCAGTCATCGATAAAGGAGCGCTGGAGTGAAGAAACGACGGCACCAAAAACGCGGAGGTGGGTATCGCACCAGTCGCGGCCACGACCGCCCTTGGCATAGCGCAGCGCGAGGTTCATGCCGCCAATATAGCCCACCTTGCCGTCGACGACGCATATCTTGCGGTGGTTGCGGTAGTTGACCTTGCCGGTAAAGGCAGGGAAACGCACGGGCATGAAAGACACGACATCGACACCGGCGGCACGCAAACGCTCGAAGAAGCGGTTGCTGGTCTCCCAACTGCCCACATCGTCGTAGATGACGCGCACCTCGACACCCTCGCGGGCCTTGTCGATGAGGGCATCGGCAACGAGACGGCCCAAGGCATCGTCGGTGAAGATATAGGTAATGAGATGGATATGGCTCTGGGCCTGACCGATGTCGTGAAGGAGGTTGAGAAAGAAATCGGAGCCCTCGGAGAGTATCTCAATGCGATTGTTCTTGAAGGGAAACGCCAGGGTAAGGCGGGCGAAGAAGTTGATGACGCGCTCATGTCGGGTTGGGATGACCAGGTCGTCCTGGGCGGTAAATCCCTGATAGATGCGCTCGGCGATGAGCATATGGGTGCGGTCGCTGAGGAGTCGCTTCTTGTGGAGATTCTTGCCGAAAAAGAAGAAAAGCACCAACCCCAGAATGGGCACGAAGATGATGGTCATCACCCAGAACATTGCCTTGAAGGGCTGCAGCTCTTCGAGCAACACCTTGACCAGCGCCATTATCACCAGAACAATATCGATGGCAAGCAACGTCCACAGGATAATCGATGTCATAGTTTCTCTTTTTCTTTCTGTATCTCGGCGAGTCGCTCGATGGCAAAGTCGCTGTTGGGATTGCCGTCGAGCATGGTGCGCAACAACTGCTCGGCCTCGTCGACGCGGTGGGCGTTGAGCAGAAACTCAACCTTGCGGCGCTGGAGGAAGTAATAGAAGTTGAGACAGTTGCTGTTGAGGCTGCCCATGTCCATCGAGCGCTTCAGATTGGCAAACGAGGAGTCGATGAAGCGCAAGGCATCACAGTTGCCCATGCTCACCATACAGTTGACATACTGCATGGTGTATATCAGGTTGTTGATGGAAAGGGTCTGGAAGAGATAGAAATGGGCTATCTCGAAACGGCGCAGATGATAATAGCAACTGCCAAGGAGATAGCACACCTCATAATAGCTGCGACGCTCGTCGGCGCCCATCTGGTCGTAGCGGGCGGCGTAGCGCTCATAGGCTGCACCGAGCGGGGAGAGGGCGTCAAAGAAGCGGCGTTCGAGATAACGCTGGCGACCCAGGTAAATATACTGGGCCAGGTCGGGCTGCTCGCAATGGGCAAGCACCCGCTGGGTAGCGGTGAGCTGGCTCTCGCCGCCAGACTTGAACTTCTCGCGGGCTTCGTGCCACTGGTAGTTGATGGCGTCGGTCTGCTGCTTCGTGGGTACAAGCTCATAGCCAGCCACAAACGTATGGCAGTCGCCTGGTTTGGGTAGCAGGACGGGGCTTACTACCGGCGGGACGAACACAGGCATCAGCGTGAGGGTCACGCGGTAATAGAGCACCGACGGGGTAGTCATCTCGGAATCCAGATGGATGCCAAGATTGTGACTGACGCCATCGCCGCTGTCGTCATGATAGGTAAGTTCGACGCCAACCCAACTGTGGATGAACTTGCCATCGGCAATAAGCAACGCAGAGAGGGGGAAATTGGCGATGTCGTCGTCCTCGCCCATGTGGATGTGGGTTTCGTCGTTGGTCCAGGCGGAAAGCGAGTCGATATGGCTGTCGGTGATGCCAAACATGGTGACAAGGAGCGCACGGGGAGTGATGACGGGATGGGCGGCAGCCTCGTGGTGACTGAAGACGGCAGGCTGGCGGTCTATCTCGAGTTCGTGGAGCAGTTCCAACTCTCCACCCCACTCGACTGTGGCAACTTCGTAATCGGCGCAATCGACACTGCGAGCCTTCTGGGTTTCGCTCTCGATTTCGGCCACGACCAACCGCCTCATCTCAAACATCTGCGCCATGACCTTCGTCAGCAATTCATGGGCGTTGACTTCATTGAGAAGAAGGCTACAGATGATGTGGATAGCGGCACCGTGGTGTTCCTGATTGACGGAATAGACCACCTTGAACGGGTTCTTGGTGGAGGAATACTTGTTGCATACCGCGCGGACGACGTTGATGTATTCCAACGACACGAGATGGATGTAATATAATGAGAGTTGGGTGAAGGGGTCATTGTCGGTAAGCTCGATACTGAAGTGGGCACCCTGGTAGTCGAAATGGCAGACATTGGACTCGCCCTCCTTGGTCCAGGCGTAGGTGCAAATCATCTTGCGCAGGGTATCGCTGACCACCTCGAGATTGGTCTGGGCATTGATGTTCTCGAGTTTGAACATCTCCAACTTGGAACCAATGTACTTCTGATAATAGTATCTCACTACGGCACCAACGATAGAAGCCAAGAGTATAAAGACAAGGAAACCGAAACTCATAGGCGTTTATCTGATGATGTTATTGCCTAATTTCTGTGCATAGGCATTGCGCACTTTCTGCACGTCAGCATACTCCTTGAGGAGGCTGGTCATACGGTCTGGGTCGCTGACCGCCGCATTGATTTCGTCGCCAAGCTGCTTCAGGCGACGCTCGGTATAGTCCATGCGGAAGTCGAGCAGCAGATGGACGGTATCGACGCGGAGCCGCTCTTCGGCCTCGAGCTGCAGAGCCTTGACCTCGTCAGCGGTGAGCTTTTTCTTGGGCTCTTCGTTCTTGATGAGCTGCAGTTGGTCGACACTCAGCTCAGCTGCCACCTTGCAGATGTCAATGTCGGAGTGGTGGACAAAGTATTGGAGGGAGTCGAAGCCCTCGTCGGCGCTATGCCGGAAGGCGTCGTCGAGGATGCGGGCGTAGAGGGGATTGGACAGCGCGAGATGGTCGGCCTGCAAATCATAGTAGATGTACTGCGCCACGGTGAGGTCGATGGTGGCATCGCCGGCGGCAGGGATATTGCGGAAAGCCACCTTGCTGCCATCGCGCACAATCATCTGGGCAAGCATACGCTCTACCTTCTCCTGCGGAGAGACCGACGACGCGGGGGCAGCCATCACATTGGTGGGGGTGACCACCTGAGGCGCTTCCTGCTCACGGCGGGCTTCAGAGTTTTTGCTCTCCTTCTGCTCGCTGATGAAGCGGTTCATGGTGTTTATAAGGGTAGCCTCAGCCACACCGGTGCGCGCCACGCAGCTCTGCACGTAGGTGTCGCGGAGTATGGGGTTGGTCACGAGCGAGATGCTCTTCACGATAGAGTTGATGGCTTCGGTGCGCTTGATGGGGTCGGTGACATCCTTGAGCAGCAGGTTGGTCTTGAACTGGATGAAGTCTGTCTCGTGCTGCTCGATATACTGCTTGAGCTCTTCAGCCGTATGCTTGCGGGCGAAGCTGTCGGGGTCTTCGCCGTCGGGCAGCAGCAGCACCTTGAGGTTCATACCCTCGGAGAGCAGCATGTCGGTGCCCTTGAGGGCGGCATGGAGTCCGGCCTCGTCGTCATCATAGATGAGAGTGATATTGGAGGTGAGACGGTGCAGCATGTGTATCTGGGCAAAGCTGAGGGCGGTGCCCGAACCGGCGACCACGTTCTCTATGCCGGCCTGGTACATGGAGATGACATCGGCCTGACCCTCGACGAGATAGACGCGGTCGAGCTTGGCGATGGCCTTCTTGGCCTGATAGATGCCGTAGAGCAGACTGGCTTTGTGGTAAACCTCGGAGTCGGGCGAGTTGACATACTTCTTCTCGACGCCCTTGGTACGCTGGTCGAGCACACGGGCGGTAAAGCCGACAACTTTGCCGCTGAGTCCAATCCACGGGAAAACGACTCTGCCGGCGTATCGGTCGATGAGGTCGCCACGGTCGGTCTTGTAGCAGATGCCGGTCTTGAGGAGGAACTCTGCCTGATAGCCTTCGCTCTTGGCACGACGGGCGAGCGCAAAGCGGTCTTGCAGGTCGTAGCCCAGACGGAACTTGGCGATGATGTCGTCGCGGAAACCACGGCTGCGGAAGTAAGCCAGACCATAGGCAGTGCCCTCGCCATCAGTCTGGAGCTGGCTCTCGAAGTATTTGGAGGCCCACTCGTTGACGATGAACATCGACTCACGCTCGCTCTGCAGTTTGCGTTCCTCGTCGGTCATCTCGCGTTCCTGTATCTCGATGTGATACTTGGCTGCAAGCCAGCGCAGAGCTTCGGGATAGGTCATCTGCTCATTTTCCATGATAAAAGCCACGGAGTTGCCGCCCTTGCCGCAGCCGAAGCAGTGGCAGGTTCCAGTAGCAGGGAAAACGAAGAAGGAGGGAGTGCGCTCATTGTGGAAGGGACAGAGACCCTTGTAGTTGGCCCCACTCTTGTGGAGGGTAACAAATTCGGAAACTACATCAACGATATTGCACGCATCTTTAATCTTCTCTACGGTCTGTCTGTCTATCAGTGAGCTGCTCATGGGTCATACTTGTCTATCTGATGCAAATATACTCTTTTTTTGCGACATCGGACAACTTTCCATCAATAATGTGAGAAAAAAGTGCAATGACGTCCGCCGTCCCAGCCATGACCGCAGGCTGGCAGGGGCCTATATATAATAAGGTATAGGGGACATGATAATTATGCTGGCTGTAAACAGGCTGTCTTGGCTTATGGCTATGGCTCTTATAACCCAAACAAAGACAACCACAAAGGGCTGATACCTCGCGAGGAGTATCAGCCCTTTGCTGTTTAGAGTGAAGAGATTTATCCTGACAGTAACGCCATTAGTATTCGAGTGAGTAAGTAACGCCACGCCTCATCATATCCTTTGCGGTAGGTTTCAGGCGCACGAGGAAGTTGCCATAAGAACGCTTGTTGCGTGTCCATCCAGCCTCGGCGAGAGCAAGCGCGCGCGGATAAGCCTGATAGTAGATACGTTCGGGCGAAGTGATGCACTCACTCCACAGCGTTCCAGCAACACCAAAGAGGTTGTTGTCCTCGAAGCTCTGGTCTCTGCCCCACGACGGGTCAATAGAGTAAGTAGCCTCGAGCGATGTAACGGGCATACCCCAGTTTACCTCTGGCATATCGCCCTTGGCCATGGGATAGTCGAAGTAACAGTGTTCGCCCGGGCAAAGCATTATGCGTGCGTTGTTATTGACAGCGGCTTCAAGGGCCTTGTCGGTGAGTCCGTCTCGCCAGGCAAAGGTGACACATACAGGCTGAATCTTCTTGAAGTCGGTCTCGTACCAGAACATGGGAGTCTTGTTGTAGGTATCTCGAAGAAGCCCGATGATACGGTCAAACAGGTAGCCCTGCAGTTTCCAGTTTTCCGAACGGTCGGTGGTGGTAATGCCGAGCTGTCTCTTCAGAGCCTGACACTTGGGGCAGTCGGTCCAGCAGTCGAGGGCGGGGTTGCCAGCCTCGTCGCCGCCGAGATGGATATACTTGGAGGGGAAGATGTTGGCTATTTCCTGGAATACATTGCCCAGGAACTCATAGGTGAAGGCATTGCCGGGGCACAGCAGCTCGTTGGACACACCGCAAGTGGTGCGGATAGGAACCTGGCGCTGATGGCAAGTAAGTTCGGGAAACACGCTGATGGCAGCCACCTCATGGCCAGGCATCTCGATTTCGGGTATAATCTCCACATGATACTTGGCAGCATACTCCACCAAGTCACGCATCTGCTCCTGGGTGTAATAGCCCTTGTAGGGCATCAGCAAGTCGTCCTGTCCCCAGCGCATGGAGGCCTGCTCGGTGAGCTGGGGATATTTTTTAATCTCGATGCGCCAAGCCTGGTCGTCGACCAAATGCAGGTGGAGGGCATTGAGCTTATACCGGGCCATCTCGGGGATAAACGCCTTTAGCTCGTCTATAGGTATGAAAGTACGGGCAGGATCTACCATCAACTCGCGTACGTGAGTACGGGGCGTATCCTTGATGGTAAGTTGCGGGATGGCGTCAACACATCCCTTGTTGCCCGAGCCGCGCAAAACCTGGTCGAGAGTCATCAGTCCCCAGAACACACCGCGGGGAGTCTTACCCTTAATATTGACGCCCTTAGAGTCTACAGTGAGAGTGTATGCCTCGTTATCCTCGAGCGAAGAGTCGATATCAAGGAAGAGTTGCAAGCCACGCTGACGGCTGTTCACTATGTTGCCGATGCGGTTGCTGAGCATTTCACGGGCACGCTCCACCTCATTATTTAATATAGTGCCGGCACCATCATTGTGCGAAACAACGATATTCCAAGCAGTCTGCACGTTCAGAGTCTTGGCACCCTTCTGTATTGTGAGCACCTGCGGCATGGGGATGAGACACTGCCGAGGGTCACTTACCTCGCTGGCAAGCCTCGGCTCGGCATAGAAACGGCTCCAGCCAGCCGCCTTCATATAAGCCTTCTCGCTGCCCTTGGGCACCACAAGACTCACGCGGCCTGGCGCGATGCCGTAGAAAGAAGACACCGAAGCCTTGGGCGGCGTCATTGAGTTTACCCTCACCGTCGTCAGTCCCGACAGACGCGCGAAAGCATACTCTCCTATCACTGGCGCACCCTCGATGGTCAGTTCTGTCATGCTCTTGCATCCAGAGAAGGCGGCAGCGCCAATGGTATCTACCGAAGCGGGAATGGTGACAGCCTGCAGTTTGTCGCAGGCAAAGAAAGCCTGGGTTCCGATGGTCTTCAACGCCTTGGGCAGGACGATATTCTCAAGTTGGTGGCGCGAGTGGAAAGCGTTCTTGGGAATCTCGGTACTTTGGGCATCGCCAAGGTCGATTGTACGCACTTGGAAACACAGGTCGCGCATCTGGCGATAGTCTCCCTTTGGCTCGGCCGACAGTCTGCCGGTGAGTTTCAGGCTTATAGCCATCGACTTCTGTTCCGGCTTCAGGTCGCTCATCGTCTTGACCGTCTGCGCCGACAGTGCCGCCGACGCCATTGCTGCGGCTGACATCAATAAGATTCGTTTCATTTGTTATTGGGTTTGATTAGTAGTATCCGTTGATTAACCTACTGCAATATTAATAAAAGATATTGACATATGCAAAGGTTTCGGGAGGGTTTCTCTGCTGCTATATATATAATAAGGTGTATAGAAAGAGCGAGGGCGCCACTCCTATGACAGGAGTGACGCCCTCTATACTTAATATGTATAACCCGATTACTCTGCTGTTTCGGTCTCGACAGCGCGGAAGGCTGCGAGGTCCTCTGCTTTGAAGTTCTGGATGTAAGCAGCCTTGCCCTGTACGTTCTCTTCGGCCATGCGCACATATACGTGGGCACTCTTCTTGAAGAGTTCGGGAGCGCGGCTGGCGTCCTCGATGATAAGCAGTGACATGATGATTTCTGCAGTCATGTCGTAGAGACGACGACCGAGGAAGTCGTGAACCTCCTGGTTCTGTGCGTCCTTCACGGCATTGATGGCAGCCTCATACTGCTCTACCATCTTGGCCACACGAGCCTGCAGAGGCTTCATGCAGTCGCATACCTCAGCCTCGAGCATCTCCTTCATGATGGCGAGGTAGGTGCCGTTGGTGATATAGCGGATAGCAGCCACAACCTGCAGCTGGGTGGTACCCTCGTAGATAGAGAAGATACGGGCGTCGCGGAACAAGCGCTGACACTTGTACTCCATGATGAAGCCCGAACCACCGTGGATGCTGATGGCATCGTAGGCATTCTGGTTGGCATACTCGGAGTTCATACCCTTGGCAACGGGAGTGAACGCGTCGGCCAGACGGGTGTACTTCTTCATCTCTGCACGCTCCTCGGCGGTGAGCTTGCGCTCACGGGCAATGTCCTCGAGAGCCTTGTAGATGTCTACATAGCGTGCTGTCTGATAGAGCAGCGAACGACCGGCATCGAGCTTGGCCTTCATGCGTGACAGCATGTCATATACGGCGGGGAAGTTGACAATCTTCTGACCGAACTGGGCACGCTCCTTGGCGTAGGCGAGACCCTCGTTGTAAGCCTCCTGCTCTACACCTACCGACTGGGCGGCGATACCGAGACGGGCACCGTTCATCAGCGCCATCACATACTTGATAAGACCCATACGGGTGCTGCCGCAGAGCTCAGCCTTGGCATTCTTGTACACGAGCTCACAGGTAGGTGAACCGTGGATACCCAGCTTGTGCTCGATATGACGTACGGTGACACCACCGTCGCGCTTGTCGTAGATGAACATAGACAGACCACGACCGTCCTTGGTTCCCTCTTCCGAGCGGGCCAGCACGAGGTGGATATCAGAGTCACCATTGGTGATGAAACGCTTCACACCGTTCAGGCGCCATGTGCCGTCCTCGTCCTGAGTGGCCTTGAGCATCACGCGCTGGAGGTCTGAACCGGCATCGGGCTCGGTGAGGTCCATTGACATGGTCTCGCCGGCAGCGATACGGGGAATATACTTCTGGCGCTGCTCCTCTGAACCGAACTCATAGAGAGTGTCGATACAGCTCTGGAGACTCCATACGTTCTGGAAGCCGGCATCGGCAGCAGAGATAACCTCTGACAACATAGAGAACACCACGTTGGGGATGTTCAGACCGTTGTAGCGACGAGGCATAGAGATGCCCCAGAGTCCGGCCTTGCGTGTAGCGTCGAGGTTCTCGAAGGTCTTGCTGGCATACACCATGCGACCGTCAACGAGGTGTGGACCCTCAAGGTCTACATCCTCAGAGTTAGGCTCGATAATGTTAGCAGCCACATCACCGGTGATATCCAGGATGCGCTTGTAGTTCTCGATGGCGTCCTCGTAGTTGACGGGGGCGTCAGCAAACTGGTCTTTGTCTGCATAGTCGCGCTCCTTGAGCTCAACGATGCGCTTCATCAGAGGATGGTTCAGGTGGAACGCGATCTCTGGATGGTCTGTATAATAATTAGCCATAATCTTATATTAGCCCCACCCCGACCCTCCCCAAGGGGAGGGAGTAGAAAATGAAGGCTGTTTATTTGTTTTTTATTCTATTGTCTATCTCTCTTAGCACATTCTCGATTTCCTGGAGTACCTGATTATTGGAAAAGCGTATTACCTCATAACCTCTCTGCTCGAGCCATTCGCTCCGCAAGCTGTCATCGGCCGCCTGGCGCGGCTCTGCATGGTAAGCGCCATCTATTTCAATTACAAGTTTCTTCTCAACACAGGCAAAATCGACAATGTAATCGCCTATGATATGCTGCCGGCGAAAATGGTAACCACAGCTTCTGGTTCTTCTCAGATAGTTCCACAGCAAGGATTCACACGGAGTCAAGTGGCGACGGTTCTCCTTGGCAAAGGCCTTCAATATGGGATAAAGGCAGGGAGAAGCATCCTGAAATCCATAAGGTGTATCACCTTTTTTCATCAACAACACCCATCCCCCCTTTGATACCCTCCCCTTGGGGAGGGACAGGGAGGGGCTTTACTTAGAATTTTGTTTGTAATACTTGATGAGTTTGGGCACTACCTCTTCCACGTTACCCACGATGACATAGTCGGCAATCTTGTTGATGGGAGCCTCGGGGTCGTTGTTGATAGAGATGATGATGCCTGAGTCCTGCATACCGGCAATGTGCTGAATCTGACCGGAAATACCACAGGCGATATATACCTTGGGATGAACGGTGACACCGGTCTGACCAATCTGGCGGTCGTGGTCTGCCCATCCGGCATCGACAGCGGCACGGCTGGCACCAACCTCACCATGCAGCTCCTTGGCCAGTTGGAAGAGCTGGTCGAAGGCTTCCTTGCTACCTACACCGTAACCACCGGCTACCACGATGGGGGCACCCTTGAGGTTGTGCTTGGCAGCCTCGACATGACGGTCGAGAACCTTGACTACGTAGGCCTCGTCAGAGACATACTTGCTCACCTCGGGATAGACAACCTCACCCTTGGCGTTGCCCTCGTAGAGAGCTTTCTGCATCACGCCAGAGCGTACGGTGGCCATCTGAGGACGGTGGTCGGGATTGACGATGGTGGCCACGATGTTACCACCAAAGGCAGGACGAATCTGATACAACAGATTGTCGTAGTGCTTGCCGCTCTTCTTGTCGTCATAGTCACCAATCTCGAGCTGGGTACAGTCGGCTGTAAGACCCGATGTGAGTGATGAGCTCACGCGGGGACCCAGGTCGCGGCCAATCACGGTTGCACCCATCAGAGCTATCTGTGGCTGCTCCTCCTTGAAGAGGTTGACCATGATATCGGTATGGGGAGCCGAGGTGTAGGGGAAGAGACCCTCACCGTCGAACACGAACAACTTGTCAACGCCGTAGGGAAGAATCTGGTCTTCCACCTGGCCCTTGACGCCTGTACCGGCAACGACAGCGTGGAGCTCCACACCCAGTTCGTTGGCCAGCTTGCGGCCTTTAGTAAGCAATTCCTGAGAAACCTCGGCAACCTGTGTGCCTTCGACTTCGCAATATACAAATACGTTGTTCATATCCTTAACCTATAATCTTTTCGTCCAACAATTCCTTTACCAGACCCTCAACGTCGGCGTCGCTCGCTGTAAGGGTCTTGCTTTCCTTGGCCTGGAACACAATGTTCTTTACAGCCTTTACCTTGGTGGGTGAGCCAGCCAGACCACACTGTCCGGGGTCGCCATCGACGTCGGCTACCGACCACTGATTGAGGGTCAGATAGGGGCGCTCGTCATAGAGAGCAGACCAGGGCTCGTCGCCCTTGCGCTCCATAGGACAGGTGGCATACTTGTACTTCATCACCAGCTTGGCATTGCAGGGGCGGCAGGGAGCAGCGCTTCCGTTTACCGTTACCACTACAGGCAGAGGAGCCTCGACTGTCTCCACGCCACCGTCGATGTGACGACGGATGGTGGCCTTGCCGTCTTCTACCTTGATGATTTCCTCTGCATAGGTCACCTGGTTGAGACCCAGCTTCTGGGCTACCTGAGGACCTACCTGGGCGGTATCACCGTCGATGGCCTGACGACCTCCGATAACGATATCTACATTGCCTATCTTCTTGATGGCTGTAGCCAGTGCATAAGAGGTAGCCAGGGTATCGGCGCCGGCAAACAGACGGTCGGTAAGCAGCCATCCGGTATCGGTGCCACGATAGAGGCCCTGACGGATTATCTCGCCGGCACGGGGAGGACCCATGGTGAGCACACCTACGGTGCTGCCGGGATTCTGCTCTTTCAGACGCAGAGCCTGCTCAAGGGCGTTCAAGTCTTCGGGGTTGAAGATAGCGGGCAACGCGGCACGGTTTACAGTGCCTTCTGCGGTCATCGCGTCTTTGCCCACATTTCTTGTGTCTGGTACCTGCTTTGCAAGTACAACTATGTTCAAACTCATAAAAAATATATTTAATTATATTGATTTTAATGCAAATACGGCGCAAAATTACAAATATTTTACAGCTTATGCAAATTAAAGAGAAAAAATTTGCACAGTCTTACGCGAACTGTGCACAAAGCGCAACTTTTGTGCAGTTTTTAGATAGCATCTCGGCGATGAGAGTCCGAAGCTGCGCCATCAGCGCCACGCTATATATATAATAAGGTGTAATCACGGCGATTGTCACGACGACCTGGCAGCGGCGCGCGGAGGGAGCGGCGAAGCCCTCTGCCCGCACCGCGCCCGCCTCCGCGCGGTGGCTCACCCGCGCAAATACTGCCGAGGGCCACACCATCCTCGTGGCGAAGCACAAAATAAGTATTGCGAGGCATAAAACGATGACGGCAAACCTGGATATACTCGTTTCGTGCCTTGATTTCAACTTTAAGATGGCTGCATCCATAAATACATGCCTCTGAGGAAACCTCACATCAAGCGGCACCCTACTCTCCCCGCCCTCCACCATCGCGGTCTGGAGCACGGCAACAGCCACGATGGATGCCCAGAAGCAGGAGAAAAACGCCAAAATGGCGGTGCTGACAAGGGCATAGCCTCTTTTTGTCAGCAAACCAATGGAAATTATAGAAAAATAATTTGCCATATCAGAATAAATGACGAAATTTGCAATAGTTATTGCCGTGTGCATAATGAATGACACACAGCGGTATCAGACAGAGACAATGTCTTACTTGAACAGAATATTATAACAGGATGTGTTTACTATCTATGCCTTGCGAGATTTTCCACCTACCCGCAAGGCTGTCATCGGGTAACAGCGGCAAACGGCTATCCATCATGCTTGCCGCCATCGTCTGCACCATCGCGTGCATGGCACAGCCGGCCACACCCGCACATCACTACGACTTCCGAAAGTGGTTTCGCACATTGGCACAAAACCGCGTGGAGTACAACCGCTACAATGACAGCATCTTCCAGATACGCGACCACGACCAATGGACGAGGTTTCTACAGGTGCGGGCAAGGAAGAACCATGAGATAAACCTGTCTAACAGGCTGATTATCGACAGCATCAACCACGCCATGACCGTCGGCGAGGTGCTCAACGACCGCAGCCTCTACAGCGAATTCATCAGAGCTTTCACCCTGGATTATCTGAGAGCCGGCAAGGCCGACCCCTTCAACACGCTCACCCTCTGCGACGCCATGCAACGCTACAGCGACCACCAGCCCGACAGCCTGCGCATGGACAACTGGCTGCATCTGTGGCGGGGAGTGGCTTATTTCCACATCTTCAGTCTCGACAACGACACCACCACGCTCCGTACGTCATACAACCACTTCAGAGCGGTGCTCGGCAAGGAGAGCGAGCGTTTTCCCGCCTACAAGCAGTGTCGCGTCACAGCCCTCTACAACCTGTCGAGCTTTGCTTGGTTCAACAGCAAGATAATGACCGTAAGACAGTTGCGCACGAACATGCGCACTATGCGCCTCATGCTCAACGACACGACTATCCACATTTCTCCGAGTATGATGGCGAGACTGAAGAACAAGGCAGAAAGGATGGACGAGCTGCTGATACGCAACGTGTATCTCTACGACAGCACCATGATGAAGAGCCAGGAAGCCACATGGCTTATGACCAAGCTGGTAAAGAGCTACAAGAAAAAGAAAAACATGGACGACGAGCAGTATATGAACATGCTGCTCATGCAGGTAAGGCTCCAACAAATCACCGCAAAGGAAGCTCTGGACGCCTACAAGAGCCGGTATGCCCGCAACTGGAACCTGATAAAGGGCGTAAGGCTCAACGACGAGGAGTTCATGGACTTCATCCAGCAGTATTACTCGATACTCTACCTCAACGACATTGCCGATATCCCATACAGAGAGAAGCGCCGTAGGGTCAAACTGCTGTGCGGACATATTGTAACGGCGTTCAGAAACCGCCACGATGACCAGCACTCCACCCAGTTTGTAAAGATGCTCAAGACACTGGTCGTCTACGAGCGCATCACGCGATACCTGAAGCCCGAAGAGAGGGTCGACTTCCTCGAAGAGCTCATCGTGACGACCGACTTGCCCACCTATGCCCACTCGGTGCACGTGGCAGAGATAGCCACGACCATCATCAGCGCCATGGTGAAGGAAGAACCGCAGCTGCTGGTAGGCTATCTGGGCTGTCAGAACGCGCGCAGCGTGACCAAGCACAAGAAGCTGTTTGTGGAATACATGCGCAGGGCGGCAGAGTTTCACGACCTGGGCAAGATTATCATGGTTCCCGTGGTCAACAACGACTTCAGACCGCTCACCGATATGGAGCGCAAGATCATACAGGGTCATCCGCGTCGCGGACTGCGGTTTCTGGAGCTCGACCCACGACTGGCGCCATTCCACGATGCCATTCTGGGTCACCACAAGTGGTACAACGGCAAGGGAGGTTACCCTGCAGACTTCGACAACACCCGCTCGCCTTACCGCCTGCTCATTGACATACTCACCCTGAGCGACTGCCTGCAGGCAGCTACAGAGCGCATAGGCCGCAACTACAAGAACCCGAAGACATTCAACACCGTAATCAACGAGTTCCGCCACGATGCCGGCACCCGATACAACCCCCAGGTGGTAGAGTTTATAGACCGTCATCCGGAGTTGGCTCACCGGCTCAACTGGCTGCTCACCGACGGCTGGATGGACATCTACTATAAGATATACAGCAAGTATATCGACCGCCCATGAGCAAGTAGCACACCATCGGTCCGCGCCCTCGCCACGGGGATGGCCGACGGGAGAGCGGGGATGGTGATTTGTCACATAATTTTAACGGAAAAGAGACAAGGAAGAACCCGAAAATTCATACTTTTGCACTATATATAACAGGTGGCATACTCCTATCGTGAGCCACCATCAAAAAGACAACTGATATGGAAGAAAACAAAGCTCGAATTATGGTCGTCGACGACGAACAGGACCTCTGCGAGATTCTGAAGTTCAATCTTGAGACCGAGGGGTACCAAGTAGCCACCGCATACTCGGCAGAAGAGGCGCTGGAGAAGAATCTGGCGCGCTTCGACCTGCTGCTTCTCGATGTGATGATGGGCGGCATGGATGGGTTTGCAATGGCAGAGAGGCTGAAGTCCAACCCCGAGACAGCCCACGTACCCATCATCTTCCTCACCGCCAAGACCGATGAAAACGACAAAGTCAACGGACTCAACCTGGGTGCCGACGACTATATCGCCAAGCCATTCTCCATACGCGAAGTGATGGCACGCGTAAGGGCGGTGCTCCGCCGCTCGGGCGAAAAGAGCGTAGGACAGCAGATACTGAAGTTCCGCGGGCTCGAGGTCAACCTCGACAAGAAGACCGTGAGCATCGACGGCGAAGACATCCCCTTCAGCAAGACCGAGTTTGAACTCCTGGCGCTGCTGTTGCGTGAGCGTGGTCATGTCTTCTCCCGCCAGGAACTCATCAACCGCATCTGGTCCAAAGACGTGCTGGTGCTCGACCGCACAGTCGATGTCAACATCACCCGCATGCGCAAAAAGATTAAGGACTATGCCCACCACATCGTGACAAGGCTGGGTTACGGCTATTTCTTTGAAGAGTAACACTATGAGGAGACCCACGGTAGGACAGAAGTTGTTTGTAGGCGTCATCGCCGTGTTTCTGGTCTTCGCCAGCACGTTCATCGTGTATCAGCAGGCGAGGGAGAAACAGTTCAAGATAGACGCGCTCAACATCAGGCTGCAGGACTTCAACGACCGCATGGCCGACGAAATCCACGACGGTGTCATCGCCACCGAGCGGGAGTACAGCGACTATGTGCGTCGGCACCATGCACCGGGACTGAGAGTGACCCTCATCCGTCCGTCGGGCGTGGTAATCTATGACAACTGGTCCAAGCGTAAAGCCCACATTGGCAACCACGCCTCGCGCCCTGAAGTCAAGCAGGCGCTCGAGCATGGCACGGGCTCTACCGTCGAGCGCAGCAGCAACACGATGAAGGGCTACTTCTTCTACTCGGCGTCCTACTACCCAGACGACAGCCTCATCGTGCGCAGCGCTTTGCCCTACAACCACGACCTGGCCAAATCGCTCCAGGCAGACCAGCATTACCTGTGGTTTGCATTGGCTGCAATCTTCATATTGGTCATCATACTCTACCACTTCGCACACAGGCTGGGCAAGAACATATCCACGTTGCGCGCCTTTGCCATCAGGGCGGGTCACAACGAGTCGCTGGAGACCGAGGAGCTCATCAACTTCCCCAACGACGAACTGGGAGAGATAGCCGAGAAAATCATCAAGATATACAAACAGCTGCAGAGCACGCGCCGGGAGCAGGATGTGCTCAAGCGGCAGCTCACCCAGAACATTGCCCACGAACTCAAGACTCCTGTGGCAAGCATCCAGGGATATCTGGAGACCATCCTCGACAACCCCAATGTCGACGATGCCATGCGTCAGCAGTTTCTGGAGCGCTGTTATGCCCAGAGCCAACGCCTCACGTCACTGCTGCAAGACATATCGACGCTCAACAAGATGGACGACGGCGTCCAGATGATGGACTTTACCGATGTCGACGTAGCACAGCTCGTGGCGGGCATCGCCAAGACCACCGCCCTGCAACTGGAGCAGAAGGGCATGAAGGCAGTGGTAGACTTGCCCGAAAGGCTCGTCATCCACGGCAACCAGAGTCTGCTCTACAGCATCTTCCGCAACCTCACCGACAACGCCATAGCCTATGCCGGCGAGGGCACCACCATCCAGCTGAGCGCCCACGATGAGGGCAGCCAGTGGCGGTTTGTCTTCTGCGACAACGGAGTGGGCATCGAGCCTCAGCATCTGTCACGCATATTCGAGCGCTTCTACCGAGTAGACAAGGGGCGCAGCCGGAAGATGGGCGGCACAGGGCTCGGGCTCGCCATCGTCAAGAACGCCGTGGGGCTGCACGGTGGCTCCATCACCGCCACGTGCCCCGCTGAAGGTGGAATGAGATTTGAATTTACCCTGAACAAGTAACAATACAAGAACAAACGACATGAAGACTATCACCGCAACACCCCTACAGTCGCGCGAGATAGCCCGGCTCATCATGGTGGCCATGAACTACGAGTGCTGCCAGTACTTCGCCGGCGACAACCATACGCTCGACGAGTTTGAAGACATGATGACCGCTCTGGTAGAGCGCACCGACAGTCAGTACAGTCATCTCAACACGCTGGTAGCCCTCGACGGCGACGACATCGCCGGCATCTGCGTGAGCTATGATGGCGGACAGCTGCACCAATTGCGCCAGGCGTTCATCGGAGAGGCCCTCCACCGCTTTGGCCGTGACTTCTCTGCCATCGACGACGAAACCCAGGCTGGCGAACTCTATATCGACAGCATCTGTGTGAAGCCCGAATACCGCGGCAAGGGCATTGCCTCGCAACTCATCGAGGCTACCATAGACAAGGCACGCACCCTGGGACTGCCAGCAGTAGGTCTGCTCGTAGACAAGGGCAACCCCAAGGCCGAGAAGCTCTACTCCCGCATAGGTTTTGTGCATGTTGACGACTCTGCTTGGGGCGGACACGCCATGAAGCACATGCAATACAAGCTGTAAGGCCATCCCGGCTGGCTGGGAGATGACCCCGGCGACGCTGGAGCAAATTTCTCCGACTCAAGAGATGAACTCTACAACATAAGAGACAAACTCTACAACCCAGGAGTCGAGCTCTACAACGTAGGAGCAAACTTATACCACACTGGAGCAAAGCTATACGACACAGAAGACTATCTATACGAGATGGGGGAAAACCACTGGCATTGTGCCTTTGGTTTTCCCCCATTTTCTGTTGATTGCTGTCCAGACTGTGATGGAAGCTGGAACGGTCCTGACTATGGGCAGGACCTGTGCGGTCATTTCTGCGCTTTTTCCCAGTCCTCCCACTCTCGCATAGCCTGTTGCCAGTCGGTCTGCTCGCCGTTTTCCACTGCCTGGCGCTGGCGTTCAGCCTCATCGCGAGCACGGTCGCGGGCACGCTTGGCCTTCATGTTGGCAATAGTGGCGTCGTCGAGTATCTGAATGGCACCACGGTCGATCGCGGCCTGCAGTTCGTCTTCGCCGAAAGCACGGCCAGGCTCGTTGAAGTCAGAGATGTTGAACTCGTAATTGACTCTGAGTTCATGTCTTACCTGCTTCTGCTGGGCGCGGTTACCTGCGTTCTTCAGTCTGAGCAGTTTGGCTATTTGAATGATTTCAGTCTGTGAGAATTTGTTTCTTCCCATGCTTCTTTCTACTTATTTCAGTTCCAGTTCTATCACCTTGTCTATCTCGGTGGGCACCTCGTTGAGCAACAGAGTGATGCCGTCGCCGCTCTTGGCCATCTTGACAGGCCTACGGGTGACGAAATCGACAGCGCTCTTTATCTTCTTGTCGCCAGTGGGGAGGAAGAGGCCCTTGTCCTTGAGGTCGAGGATGTGCACATAGAGCTTATTGCCCTTCTGGGTGGTCACGCCCCAGTTGTGGGGAGCCACGATGCCTGCACGGCAACCATAGATGGTCTCGCCGTAGGTCTTCATCCACTCACCCATTTCGGCCAGACGACTCACGGCCACCTCCGGGAGATTGCCGTCGGGCTGAGGGCCGATATTCATGAGCAGGTTGGCGTTCTTGCCAGCAGCGCGGACGAGATACTGCACCAGTGTCTTCTTGTTTTTATAGTTCTGGTCGGTAATCTTATAACCCCACATCCCGTTCATGGTCTCGCAGGTCTCGAGGGGCAGACGGCTGATGTCCTGGCCAGAGAGTCCGGCGGTGTTCTCACCTGGCAGGTCGCGCTCGAAGATTTGCATATCCTCACCATCGAAAGGAGTGACGTGGTGGTTGTTGCCGACGAGACAGGCGGGCTGCAGACCATGGATGAGGGCATACTGCTCGGGCAGCTGCCAGTCGAAATTGGGGTCTTCCTTGTGGTCCCACCATCCGTCAAACCAGATGGCACCAATCTTGCCATAGTTGGTAAGCAGCTCGGTCAGCTGGTTGTTCATAAACTGGTAATAGCTCTTCCAGTCGCCCTTGGCGCTGGGACGGCCGGTACCTCTTCCGGTGCGTCCCCAGGGGTAGTCCTCGCGATACCAGTCCAGATGCGAGTAATAGAGATGGAGGGCGATGCCCTGGCGATGACACTCGTCGGCGAGTTCCTTGAGGATGTCGCGCTTGAAGGGAGTACCGTCTACAATATTATACTTGCTGTACTTGGTCTTGAACATAGAGAAACCCTCGTGATGACGAGTGGTGAAGCAGATGTACTTGGCACCCGACGCTTTGATAGCGCTGACCCACTTGGCAGCGTCAAACTCAGCGGGGTAGAAACCTTTGGCGAGCTTCGCATACTCATGATAGTTCAGGTTTTTGTTGGTCATAGTCCACTCGCCAGTGGCAAGCATACTGTAGAGCCCCCAGTGGAGGAAGACACCAAAGCCCATGTCGCGGAATTCCTTTCTGGCCTGCAGATTGTCTGCGGTGGGTTCATACTTGGCGCTTGCCGATGTGGCAGTAAGCAGCAGTGCTGTCAGCGCGATAGCTACTCTCTTGAAGTTAGGCATTTTCATGTAATTTTTAATTATAGTTTGTGTCATTTCTGTGACTTCTCCTGTGCGCCCCACCCCGTTGCGCGGCGACGAAGCCATGCTTGCGGGCTCGGGCCAGAGGCTTGACGGGCGACCGACTGTTGCCGGCAGAGCCACGGGGCGGCTCATTCCGCCTCTCCTTACCGATGCTCTCCGGGCTACGGTTTCCTCTTCTGAGCGAGAGACATGGGGCTGGTTTGGGAATTCAAAAATACACTCTTTATCTGTAACCTGCAAGTTTTTAGGTTAAAATTCTTCCCATGGAGGAAAAAAATAGGGCAAACGCGATGTAGTTCAGAAAAAAACATATACTTTTGCCAAGATTTATAATCAACATCATCTAACTTGTCATGAACACAGAACAATTATCACCTGCCAAGAAGACCATCGTGGGTGTGCAGTTTCTCTTCGTAGCCTTTGGTGCTACGGTGCTGGTCCCCCTTCTTATTGGCATCAATCCCGCCACGGCACTCTTCACCGCCGGTGTGGGCACCCTCATCTTCCATGTTGTCACCAAGGGGCGCGTGCCTATCTTCCTGGGCAGCTCGTTTGCCTTTATCGCCCCTATCATAGCCGCCACCCAGCAGTGGGGACTCCCCGGAACCATAGCCGGACTCACCAGCGTGTCGCTTGTCTACTTTGTGATGAGCGCTCTGGTCAAGTGGCAGGGCCGCAAACTGCTCGACAGGCTCTTTCCGCCGGTGGTGATAGGCCCCGTCATCATCCTCATCGGCCTCTCGCTCTCGGGCAGTGCCGTCAACATGGCCAAAGATCACTGGCTGCTCGCCTTCGTATCGCTTATCACCGCCATACTGGTGCTCACGCTCTGCCGCGGACTGATGAAGCTGGTGCCCATACTCTCGGGCGTGGCAGTGGGATATATCGTGGCGGTGTGCATGGGCGAGGTCGACTTCACGGGCGTGGCCAATGCCTCGTGGATAGCCATGCCGGTGGCCTTTGACACCATCACCCACTTCAGCTGGAGCCCCTTCCTCTACATGATGCCCGTAGCCATAGCGCCGGTGATAGAGCATATCGGCGACGTCTATGTGGTGAGCGCCGTGGCAGACAAGGACTTCGTCAAAGACCCTGGTCTCCACCGCACCATGCTTGGCGACGGTCTCGCCTGTCTGTGTTCCGCGTTTCTTGGAGGACCTCCCGAGACCACCTATTCGGAAGTGACAGGAGCCATGTCTATCACCAAGGTGACCAGCCCGGCCGTGATACGCATCTCTGCCCTTACCGCCATCTGCTTCTCTGTCGTGGGCAAGCTCAGCGCGCTGCTCCAGTCTATCCCCCAGGCCGTACTGGGAGGCATCATGCTGCTGCTCTTCGGCACCATAGCCAGCGTGGGCGTGCAGAACCTGATGCAGCACCGCGTGGACATGAACGACACGCGCAACGTGATAATCATCTCCGTGATGCTCACTATGGGTCTCGGCGGCGCCGTGCTCTCCGGAGGCTCATTTGCCATCTCGGGCATAGGTCTGTCGGCGGTCATCGGCGTAGTGCTCAATCTGGTACTGCCCAAGACCAAGGCAGAGGAAAGGTAGACCATCCAGGCACAGACCATGACGGCCCACACCCCCTCATACACCCACCCCACCACCGCAGCCGCAAGGACTGCGGTGATGGCGGGCAGGTAGGCTAATCCTAACAATTAAAGTATATCAATCCATTAACGTTTAACTAAAAACAATGAGTACACTGACTATTGCAATCATCATCGTTTTTGTGTTCGGCTATCTGCTTATCGCGCTCGAGAGCCTGACACGTGTCAACAAGGCAGCCATAGCGCTGCTCATGTTTGTGGCGTGCTGGACGCTGTTCATGATAGACCCTGCAGCCTACATCAACGGATGCGGCTCCGACATCGCCAACCAGGTGAGCGCCGTCATCGAGCACCATCTGGGCAGCACCTCTACCACCCTGTTCTTCCTCATGGGAGCGATGACCATCGTCGAGGTGGTCGACCAGAACGGTGGCTTCAACTGGGTGCGCGGCGTGATGCAGACCCGCAGCAAGAGAGCGCTGCTATGGCGCATCAGCATCGCCACATTCTTCCTATCAGCCATACTGGACAACCTCACCACCAGCATCGTCATGGTGATGATACTGCGCAAGCTGGTCGAAGACCGCCCCACGCGCATCATCTACGCCTCGATGGTCATCATAGCCGCCAACTCGGGCGGCGCGTTCTCGCCCATAGGCGACGTGACCACCATCATGCTCTGGAACAAGGGCGTGGTGACAGCCCTCGGCGTAATCGGCGAACTGCTCATCCCCTCGCTCATCTCGATGGTGGTGCCCGCCTTTATCCTGCAGTTTACCCTCAAGGGCACGCTGGCCGAGGCAGACAACAGCACCAAGACCGAGACCGCAGAGCTCGACTTCACCGAGTCGCAGCGCCGCATCGTGTTCTATGTGGGCGTAGGCGGACTCATCTTCGTGCCCATCTTCAAGGCCATCACCCATCTGCCTCCCTTTGTGGGCATCCTGCTCGTACTGGGCACCCTGTGGACCGTCACCGAGGTCTTCTACCGCCATCTGCGCCAGAAGAGCGACCGCTCGAGCATGCAGAAGCGTGTGGCTACGCTGCTCTCGCGCATCGACCTCTCTACCATACTCTTCTTCCTGGGCATCCTCATGGCTGTGGCCTGTCTCGAGCAGACCGGCGTGCTGGTAGCCTTGGGCGGAACGCTCAACGACGTATTCCAGGGCAACCACTATCTCGTCACCGGCGTGATAGGCGTACTGTCGAGCATCGTCGACAATGTGCCCCTCGTGGCAGGATGTATGGGCATGTATCCCGTGGCACCCACAGGCGACATGGCAGTCGACGGCATCTTCTGGCAGCTGCTGGCCTACTGTGCCGGAGTGGGCGGCTCGATGCTCATCATCGGTTCGGCAGCAGGCGTAGTGGTCATGGGCCTCGAGCGCATCTCCTTCGGATGGTACATGCGCCGCATCACATGGATAGCCTTTGTGGGCTATATCGCCGGCATCATGGCCTATGCCCTCATCCGCACCTTCATCATGCCCGTGGCGCTCTAAGCCATCGGGGCAGCAACCCATACTACGGCAGCGCCAGTCTGCGCCGCCCTCATGACCCCAGCCGGGGCATCCTCGACCAAGCAGGATGCCCCGGCTGTCTGTTTGGCAGATTTGGCTGGCAGCGGCGTGGGCTGGGAGGGCATCGACTGCGGCATCGCCATCAGGAATATCGGCGCCGGAGCCGACTCTGGCGGCGAGGAGATCGCCTGGGCTGGCTCGTATCAATAGGCACGAGCCCACGTATCATACGTTACGAGCTCACGTGCCTTATGTCACGAGCCTTCGTGTCATACGATACGAGCCTCGAGAGTCAACCGCGGCGGGCGTAAAGCAGCTCACTGTGAGCGCAATGGCGAATGGAGAAGAAAGTCAACACGATTGGTTCTTCCGGGGAGGTAGACCGTCTGCGCGTCGGGGCGCCCCGTGATAGCCGATAGGCTGTCATGAAAGACGGGAAAACGCACTCGCCACAGCCATCATCGGCGACGGGAAAAATAGCGGGGATGAAACGTGCGGGGAGAGCAGCCGGGGGGAAAGCCTGGGGCAAAAAAAAATCCAGGGGAACGGCTCTTCCCCTGGATATCTCTCGTGGCGGTATGCCCGAGAGCAATGGTATGGCGTCTATGCGTTGACTTTGGCGAGATACTGGTCCATGAGCCACTGCTTCTGTTCAGGGATAGTCATGTGGCTGTTGTCCAGAAGTATGGCATCGTCGGCTTGGCGCAGTGGAGATACCTCGCGGTGGGAGTCGATGTAGTCGCGCTCCTGCACATTCTTAAGGATATCGTCGTAGTCGGCCTCCATACCCTTGGCCTTGAGCTCATCGTAACGGCGCTGGGCACGCACCTCGGCCGAGGCGGTGACAAAAATCTTGAGTTCGGCATCGGGGAAGACGGTGGTGCCTATGTCGCGGCCGTCCATCACGATGCCCTTGTCGCGGCCCATAGCCTGCTGCTGCTCGACCATGGCTGAGCGCACAAAGGCGAGCGTGGCCACGGGGCTCACATGCGAACTCACCTCGATAGAACGTATCTCGCGCTCTACCAGAGAGCCGTTGAGATAGGTGTCGGGGCGGCCTGTCTCGGGGTTGAACTTGAAGGTAATCTGTATCTGCGGCATCAGCTGCTGCAGGCGCTCGCTGTCTATGCTGCCGTCGGCACCGAAGAGTCCCGCACGGAGGGCATAGAGGGTCACGGCACGATACATGGCGCCCGTATCGACATAGACATAACCTATCTCGCGAGCCAGGTCTTTGGCCATGGTACTCTTGCCACACGACGAGTGGCCGTCGATGGCTATCACAATTTTCTTCATATATATAATATTATAATGTATAAGCTGCATTGATGACGAGCGACGAGCTCGACACATGATACTTGCCATAGGCGACGCCTATCTTGAACCGCTCGAGCGACAGTCCGGCACCCAAGGACAGTCCGGCGCCGTGGCTGCTCTCTTCGTCGTCGCCGCTCACTATCTTCATCTCGTTGGCACGGCGCATATTGTATCCAGCTGCCACGTAGATATTGTCGGAGAGCAACACGTCGACGCCCAAGACCCAGTGGTAGATGAACTTGTAATCCCAATGGTTCATGTCGACCATCGTGGCAGAGATGCGGAAAGGCGTATGCTCGATGCGCTTGCTGACTCCGAGCTGCACATCGATGGGCATCGACTCATAGTCGTCGTTGTAGGCCTTGAGCTGGCCTCCCAGGTTCTTGGCGACCAGCGACAGCGACCACTCCCGGTCGGCGTCGTAGTAGTTGAGACCCAGGTCAAATCCAGCCGCAATGGAGTTGTAGTCGCCGATATACGACGTCACCATGCGGGCGGTGATGCCTCCGGCCAGGCGGTCGGTAAGCAGATAGGCAAAGTTGGCGGAGAGGGCAAGGTCCTTGGCGGAGAACTCGCCAGTCTGCACGTTGCTCGCATCGGTGCGCCGCATCGTGCCATAGTTGATGTACTGCGCCCCGAAACCCAGTGACGCGCGGTCTGCCAATACCAAGGAGTAAGATGCACTGAGCATATTGGCACCCGACATGTAGTTCATATAGTTGAAACCGATGGTCTTGTCGCTCACCGATGAAAGCAGGGCGGGATTGTGGAAGGCAAGAGAGGCATCGTCGTCGGTCAGCGTGATGTTGTCGCCACCCAACGCCGCAGCATGCGCACTCACCGGCAGTCGCAGAAAGTTGTATGCTGTCTGGCTCTCCTGTGCCCGGCATGACAGAGCTAACAGTAAAAGCAGGAGAGTAAATGTACTTTTTTTCATCTATTTACCTGATTATTTCGCAAAGTTACGAGTTTTTTCAAAAAACTGAGTTAAATTTGCATATGAATTAATGCAGACGACACAAAATAATTGCCGACAATGGACAAAGCATCTCATACCAACTCTGGCGACATCGACAGCAAGCGCCTTCCGAGCTTCCTGCTGGGTGTGGTGCTTGCCCTGTCCATCCTCTACGTCGCCCTCGAGTATACCTCTATATCCCAGCCCTACCCGACCGACGACTCGCTCGACGAGATGGTGCAGGACATAGACATGCAGACTCCCGCCACCCAGCCCGACATGATGGCTGCCACCCAGCCCGACAAGCCGGTGACCACACAGGTCAAGGCGGTAGACAAGGAGGTGGACTCGCAGACCGAAGAGGCCAAAGACAACAGCGCCGAGGGGCCCACCTTAGTGACAGGCGGCGACGAGACTCTCACAGACAAGGCCCATGTGAGCGAGGCCATACCCCAGACTCCTGCCGACGACAAGCCCATCCACTTCAGGGTGGTCGAGCAGATTCCACAGTTTGAGGGCGGCATGGAGGCGTTCACCAAATGGCTCACGCAGAACCTCTGCTATCCCGCCGAAGCCCAGCGGGGCGGCATACAGGGCAAGGTGGTGGTGTCGTTTATCATCAACCGCGACGGCAGCATATCCTCGCCCAAGATAGAGCAGTCGGTACATCCGCTGCTGGACCGCGAGGCGATGCGCGTGGTCAAGATAATGCCCCGGTGGAAGCCCGGCAAGGAGAACGACAAGCCCTGCCGCACGCTATTCGCCATCCCCATAGTGTTCCAGTTGTAGAATCCCTAAAACAAGATAATTATGATGACAGCCGACGAAATTCTTGCCAAGTTCAATGAATTCCTTGAGCATCTGCCTTATGACAGAAAACCATTTAGTCTTTATGAACCCGTCAAGTATGTACTCTCTCTGGGTGGCAAACGCATCCGCCCCACGCTCATGCTGCTGGCGTACAATCTCTATAAGGACGACCCAGAGTCTATCCTTATGCCCGCCTGCGCCCTGGAGACCTACCACAACTATACACTGCTCCACGATGACCTGATGGACAATGCCGACCTGCGCCGCGGTCACATGACCGTGCACCGCCGTTGGGACGCCAACACCGCCATACTCAGCGGCGACTCCATGCTGGTGCTCGCCTATCAGCGCATGGCCCAGTGCCGTCGCGACAAGCTGGCCGACGTGCTCAACCTCTTCACCGAGACGGCTCTGGAGATAGGCGAAGGTCAGCAGTATGACATGGAGTTCGAGCAGCGCAATGATGTGACAGAGGCAGAGTACATCGAAATGATACGCCTGAAGACCAGCGTGCTGCTGGCGTGCGCGCTGAAGATTGGCGCGCTGCTTGCCGACGCTCCCGAGGCCGACTGCGACAACCTCTACCGCTTCGGCGAAAAGATAGGACTGGCCTTCCAGCTGCAGGACGATTTCCTCGATGTCTATGGCGATACCAAAGTGTTTGGCAAGGCTATCGGCGGCGACATCCTCGCCGGCAAGAAGACCTTCATGCTCATCAATGCTCTCGCCCATGCCAACGACAGCCAGCGCAAGGAGCTCGAGCAGTGGCTCGCCATCAATGACAGGCCGAAGGAGAAGATTGAGGCTGTGACCAGACTGTACAACGAGATTGGCATCGATAGAATGGCTACCGAGAAGATAGCCTTCTACTTCACTGAGAGTCATCGCTATCTCGAGGCAGTAAACATAGACGAGTCGCGCAAGATAGAACTGCGACGCTATGCCGAACGAATGATGAAACGCCAGTACTGATGACAACATTCATAGATACACATACGCATCTCGACGGCGAAGAGTTTGCCACCGACAGGCCCGAAGTCATCGCCCGGGCCAAGGCGGCAGGCGTAGGCAGCGTCTTCATTCCCGCCATCGACGTGAAGAGCGTCGCCACGGTGCTCGATGTGTGCCACCAATACCCCGGCTACGCCTATCCCATGATAGGTCTGCATCCCGAAGAGGTGCGCGAAGACTGGGCAGACCAGCTCGACACGATGCAGACGATGCTCGACGCCGACCGCAACGGCAAGCAGGAGTTTATAGCCATCGGCGAAGTGGGCCTCGACTACTACTGGTCGCGCGAATATGAACGCGAGCAGTTGCTTGCCTTTGAGCGGCAGGTGCAATGGGCAATAGAGTATCGGCTGCCACTGATGATACACTGCCGCAAGGGGCAGAACGAGATGGTAAAGCTACTGCGCAAGTATGAGCAGGAACTGGTGGGCGGCGTATTCCACTGCTTTACCGGCAACCAGAACGAAGCCCAGGAGCTCCTCGGCTTCGAGCGGTTCAGCCTGGGTATAGGCGGTGTGCTCACCTTCAAGAGCAGCCATCTCCGCGATGACCTCCCCGCCGTCGTGCCGCTCAGCCGCATCGTCCTCGAGACCGACAGCCCCTATATGGCACCCGTCCCCCATCGCGGAAAGCGCAACGAGAGTGCCTATGTGGCCGACGTGATGCGCTGCCTGGCCGCCAGCTACGGCGTGAGCGACGACGAGGTGGCCCAGCAGACCAACAGGAATGTAGAACGTATCTTCGGAATAAAATAGGGTAAATATAAAAAAACTCAAGACAAAAGCCACGATTACCAAAGTTTTTTCGTACTTTTGCACGAGCTAAGAGGAGAGATGCTCGAGTGGCTTAAGAGGCACGCCTGGAAAGCGTGTATACGCCAAAAGCGTATCGGGGGTTCGAATCCCCCTCTCTCCGCAAAAAAGTCCCGTAAGTCGAAAGACTTGCAGGACTCTTTTATTATAATCCTGCCGTGCCCTTCAAAAATTACATGTACGACCAATAGTGTAGTTTTATACATTTTCTATATCATTTCATAAAAACCATCTGCAACGATTTGCTTATGGCATATACATAGCCTAATTTTGTATAAAAAAGCAATGAAGTTAGATTCAGCACAGCATAACTCATTGGGAATCTTGCATTATTCAGAGGGCTGAGACGATGGCTATGCAAACGTTTGCATAACTTTTTCCCCATATTTTCCATCTTCCCTAATATAGCGTAATGCAAAAATACATATATTTGCAGTCGAAAAAAACCAAAGAACGAGGATTGTCTTGGTTCAGCATAATGTGCAGGGCCTGCTCTACTAACTAAAAACGTAGCATATCTATTAATAACGCGATAATTCTGAAAAGATGAAAAAATTAACTAAAAGCCTATTTGTCCTTATGTTGATGCTTGGGACAATATTGGAGATGAAGGCAGCAGATGTATATCTGCTTACAGCCCAAACAATCAACGGTATCGTTGGTAATTATGAAGTGCCAAGCAACCATCAGCTTGCTCAGAACACTTCAGGCAGCAATGTGTATTCCCTTAAAATCACTTCCATGCCCGAAAAGGAATTCTGGTTCCGTATCGGAGTGTCAGGACAGGATGGAAATAAACAGATACAGCCTAAAGGCAATGGTGATCAGCTGACGATAAACGAGGAAGGAACACAAAATCCCACCTCTGATTCTGGCTGTTATGGAAACAGCAATGCCTGGAAAGTAAGCTATACGGCGGACGAATATGAATATCTCACGGTTAATGTGGACATCACAGAAGGCACAACGCACCGCGTATGGATAGAAGGAAAGAAAGTTTCCGCAGGAGGAAGTGATAAGCCTGTTGTACTGCCTACAACAGATGTCGAACCGGGTTACTATCTCGTGGGCAATTTCTTCTCGCAATATAATAAAGGTGGAGAATATAATCCGGGTGGAGACGGCAAGACTATAAACTATACAAACCATGTGTATTTCAAATTCGAACCGCAAAAAGACAAGAGCTATTCGTTCAGCATCCCGGCATGCCTCACGGCACATGCACAGATTCTTGCTGTTGACGAGTATGACAATAAGATGGTTTACGGACCGGGCGAGGTATTCAACCTGCATGGTGCAAAGGATAATACCAGCGCATGGCCGTCAACAAACGGAGCTGTGGGAACTATTTGTGGAACAACAGCGGCAAAGACACTTCTCGGTTCTGCGACAATGGCAGAGGGCGACAACTACTGGAATCTCGTGACCCGCAATGACGGAGAGACAGACGACGATGGCATGTATACCTTCAGCTTTACGCTTGACAAAGACGGAAACCCCTCCGACTGGCAGGTGAAGCATGATGCCAATACACGTGTGACTTATTTTATTGACAACAAGGAAGGGGCTACGGCGCAGCCGCTCTATGACACTCGTACAGATGGCCAGGGAAAATTCAGCGACAAGATGGAAGCTCCGCTCTATTTTGATGGTTCCAACAGCTATTGGGCAATCGATTATATTGTGAATGACGTATTCACTTCAGAGATACTTAATCAGGCACAAAAGGCAACGCCGGATATTCATGCCACAAAGAGCGTAAACAACAGTTCCGGAACTCACGATAAACTATTCTTCCTCGGCAACGGAGGTGTTGACTACAATTCTACCAGCGAGTATCGTGACAAGGTATGGGCTAACCAGAAACCTTTCACCCTTAAGCTGCACGGTATAAAGAGAATACACTATAATCCTAACCAAGGAAACAACAATTTGTCAATGAAAGACGGCAGTTATGGTCTGTCGGGCAGTATACAGGTAATCAACGGCACTGCTGCCGATGCTGAGTCCCTGATAAAAACCATATCTATGATAGGCGATGCCGTGGAAGGAACTTATGATGCCGTAACGGGCGACTGGAAGTATACTTCTACCGCAGGAGACATGAAGTATGATGCCAACGAGCGTTGCTTCTCGCTGACGATATCTACTGTAGACGCAAAATACGCCAAATCGCATTTCAGGTTTGTTGCCAACAATGACGCAAAGCAGAACTGGGGCGAGACGGACGACAATATTACAAACAATACCGGATTTGCAAGAGCTACTTATGATGCCGCCGATGATGGCAACCACTCATGTATGGCTGACGATGCAAACGACGTGCAGTTCCGTAAAACGGCGAGAGAGGATGAGGAGGGCTTCGGAAGCACAACTCCTAATAAGAGGGATATCCTCTGGAACCGTCCCGCAGGAATATGGACGATAAGGTTCTACCCAGAGCTCGACAAGGATGGTAAAGACATCTCTCGCTATACCATATCAGAAACAAAAGTCATCAAGATGCCTTTCACCTATTGTGTAGGGAAGTTTATCCGTACATACAGCAACAATGTGGCAATGGCACCTGTCGACGACAACGTGAAAGTGTATGAGGCATATCGCTACGAAAAACCGGAGAATGCAGGAGACCCACTTTCACAGCGTATGGGTACGGTTTATCTTCGTCAGCTCAAGTACATTCCGGCAAATGTGGGAGTGGTACTCGTAGGGGAAGTGCCTGAGGAAGGATCCTTCTCCGACGGCGACAAACTGGATTTCTCTTTGATGGAAGCACCGGCTGAAATGCCGTTAGAAGGTGATAATTACACGGCAGTGTGGACAAAGGCAGACGAGTATGCCGGTCAAAAATGGAACAACTATCTCAAGCCGACAGTTATGGCTATCGACAAACTTGGAAATGCTGATACCGATGCTGATGGAAAAATACTCCATCGCTTCTTCGGTCTTGCAAACTTCCATTCCACTAACTATTACGAGCAGAATGGGACAGGAGACGACTATATCGGTTTCTTCCGCCTTACGCAGAATGGTAGAAGCGATGCCAACAAGGCTTACCTGAGTATTCCGGCAAATAAAACCGTTGATGGCGGAGTAGGAGCAACGTTCGGGTTTATCGATTTTAACGGACAGTTCCTCGGAAATGAGACGGACGACCCGAAGAATCCGTCGCTTGCCAAGATGGCTATTGTCTTCGACGATGAAGATGATGGCGGAAGCACTACTACTGTAACAGAAGTCAAGCCGAATAGTAAAGACGGCGACGCATCGTTCTATACCCTTCAGGGAGTAAAGGTGTCACGTCCTGTCAAAGGAGTGTATATTCATAATGGAAAGAAATTCATCAAATAAAAAACCAAGGAAATATGAAAAGTTATATTAAACCGGAAGCCAAGGTGTATAAAGTTAGAATCGAGTCTCTTCTTTGTGGAAGCGAAGGTGGACAGATAGGATGTGGGATGGCCCCAAAACATGACTTTTCTCACTTTGATGAGGAAAATGGTGACGGACATACTGGTCGCGGCGATTTTTGGGATGACTAAGACTTTGAAGATTGAATGAAATATTCCGAATAAATGTAGTTTTAGTTGCGTTAAGCAATCCGGTTAGTAGTGAGACAATCTGTAAGTAGCTTTAGTGGATATTATCCCTAAAAGCTCTTGCAGATTGCCTCTTTTTCGTTAGAAAAAGTGTATAGCCACCTTAGGCTTACCACTTCTTCGGGAGATGTGGCTATATTGACTGAATATGCCAAAAGCATTGTGCGTGACGAAAATGTTTCGCCATGCGCCCTTTCTCGTCAACTGATTCCATATAGCCAGCATAATGTTTTTTGTATTCATAGTCTTTCCTTTTATCTCGTTTATGATAATAGGGAGAGAAAAGTAACCTCTAATCTATCACTCCATTGTTCCCCATCCTCCAACCCATTCTTTATATGTCGTGAGATAGTGGACTTATTGTGCTGAAACAACTCTGTTCTCAGTCTAATATTCGTTTTTTCTCAGATATGACGCTCAATAAAGCGCGGATAATGATATTTTTCCCCCAGTTCTTTTGGAAACTTTGCTTTTAATGGCTATCTTTGTATCTATTATATGTGACGACGCTATGATAAGGAAAAGACTATGGGCCGGTTTGGCCGCGCTGTGTATCTCTGTGGCCTCATGGGGACAGGCTGTGGATAGTTGTTACTACTCGGACGGCAGGGCCATGGTGCCCGTTGAGGAGGGGGTGGAGGCGCAGGGGTTCTTCGCCGAGCATGCTCCCGACGGACTGTTGCGGGAGGAGTGTGACAAGGTGTATGAACCCAACTCGCCCTGCAACAAGGATATGGGCGACCATCACTTCAAGGGCTTCCTCGAACTGTACAACCTGGTGCCGGTCAAGCGCACCAGCTACCTCTTCAGCAACTATTCGGGTGCCGACGACGAGGGGAGCATGGAGCGACGCTTTCGCATGACCATTCCCTATTTCCAGAAAAACCACATCGTGCCCCTTGAGCCGCGGGAGGAGACCGTGGTGAAGGGCGTGAAAAACTACGCCACATTCTTTGCCGTGGGCAAGAATCGCGTGGGCTACAAGACCGTGGTCTCGTTCGACGACCGATACATGATAGCCATACTGGGCTTCGTGCGCTTCGACGGCCTGTGGTTTCTCACGGAGTCACACGTCGGCTTCTTAGACTACCCAGAGTAGAATCGCTATTGCTTGCAATGTTAGCGTGGCTTGTTTTTGTTTCACAATTAATTGTGATTTTGCTTGCGTGCCATTGATTTTTTCACTATCTTTGCCGCATAATAACAATGCATTGTGAATTCGAGAGATATAGGACAGACAATTAAACGGCGGAGGCAGGAGTTGAAAGTGAATCAGCTTACGCTGTCGGAACTGGCAGGAGTGGGTATAAACACGCTTGTTGCCATAGAGCGTGGTACTGGCAATCCGAAGCTGGGAACTCTGATGGCAGTGCTTGATACGCTTGGATTGCAGATTGATGTCAAACTTAAAGAATAGTGATAGATGAGACAGTGTGAGGTTTTTGTACATGACCGTAAGGCTGGGGTTCTAACAGAGAATGCTCGTAACAGTTATGAGTTTGATTATGACAAGGAATACCTTAAGAGCAAGGATGCCGTGCCAGTGAGCCTCACTTTGCCTCTAAGCGACAAAACATACCACAGTGAGGTTTTGTTTCCTTTCTTTTTTAATATGCTTTCCGAGGGTGACAACCGTAAGTTGCAGTCGCGCATGCTCCACATCGACGAGGATGACGATTTCGGCATACTGCTTGCCACGGCGCAGTATGACACTATCGGAGCTGTAACCGTTAAACCCGTTGCGTCATGACAGATATTCATATTTGTCCATCCACTCTGGCAGCGGGATACTCCACCTATTCGCCTGAGGCCTTGAAGCTCTTGTTTGACGGCAAGAAAGTATCACATATATTTCCAGGACTTAGTCCGCTCAACAATTCGTGGGAAGCAAAGGAAGCATACAAGCAGGTAGGGCGAATATCCCTTTCTGGTGTGCAGTCGAAACTTGCGGCAGTGACAGAAGATGGACGATTTCGGTTTGCAAAGGAAGGTGAGCGAGGCTTGTTTATGTTGAAACCAAAGCCTTCGGCATCATTTCTTTATCAGAGAGAAGACTGTCCGGCAAACGAAAACCTAACCATGCAGATAGCCTCGCAAGTCTATCACATAGAGACGGCTGCCAATGGACTTGTTGTTTTTGATGATGACGACATGGCGTATATCACTCGTCGCTTTGATGTCTCTGCTGATGGAAGCAAGTATCAGCAGGAGGATTTTGCCGCATTGATGGGCTACACAAAAGCTAATGGTGGCAGTGACTATAAATATTGCAATTCCAGTTATGAAGAATGTGCGGAGGTTATACGTAGGTACGTCAAGGCGGCGGCAGTGGATGTATTGCGCTTCTTTCGTATAGTTGTGTACAATTTTATCTATATGAACGATGATGCGCATTTGAAGAATTTTTCGCTTACAAACCGCAATGGTGAGTACCGCCTTTCACCAGCCTATGACCTTGTCAATACTTCTTTGCACCTGCGTACGCCTCGATTTTTTGCTCTTGACAATGGATTGTTCAAGGAGGGAATGCAGATGTCGGATGTCAAAACTGTAGGAAGAAAAGATTTTGAAGAATTCGGCAGGAGGATAGGACTGCCAGAAAGATTGGTGAAAAGAGAGTTGGATGTGTTCAGTGTTCAATACCCACTCATCGAAAAACTGATAAGCCATTCTTATCTATCGGACGAAGCGAAAAGAAGTTATTGGCTCGGTGTCAATTACAGAAGAAAAATGCTTACTTTTTAGTTTTAGTAAAGCTAAATCTGGTTTCTTTTTCCCTCCTGTTTAACAGTTTTGTGAGGCTCACTTCTTGGCTTCCCGTCAAACACTGATGATCATGTCGAGGGTTGTAAAAACCACTTGGTGCTCCTGCGTTTTTCCTTCAATAGCACTACGTTTGCGTCAAGTTCGCCATCCTCTCGGCCCGTTGCTCTGTGCTGAAAATCACTTGGCGCTGTTGCTCTCCGCATACCTCTTGCGGCTCGTCATGATTCCACTCATATTTTCCACCGACCAGTTCACCAGCTGGTTGAGCAGCGGCATGAGAGATTCTCCACGCTCTGTGAGGGCGTATTCCACGCGGGGTGGTATCTCTGAATAAGACGTGCGGCTCACCAAGCCATCAGCCTCCAGCTCCTTGAGGGTTGAGGCCAGCATCTTCTGCGACACGTCAGGGATGGCTTTGCACAGATCTTTGAATCGCATCTGCCTATGGCTGTCTTGCAGCGTAAGCAGGATGAGGAGTGACCAGCGGTCGCCGATACGCGCGAGCACATTGCGGATGGGACACTGGGGAAAGACGGGGTCGGTAACTTGTTTTTTGATCATATATGATAATAACGCAAATGCCATCCTCTTATTGTCAAGGGGATGGCTGATGGATAAAATCCGTATCGTGGAGCGTATGATTACCACTCCACCTGATCCTGCAGGATCACGCCGTCTGTGGCGTCCTCGGCAGAGAAGGTGTCGTCACGATACTGCACGCAGAGCACGACCATCGGTTCGCTGCCATTGTTGTGAATGGTGCGCTTGCCGGCAGGAGCTACACGCACGACGCTTCCCTCCTGAATGGGGATGATGACGTCGTCAACCTGGTATTCTCCTTTGCCGCTGAGCACGAAGTAGAGCTCCTCGTGGTTCTTGTGGGTGTGATAGAAGCCTCCCTCTTGTCCAGGCTGATAGATCTGGAAAGAGAAATCTCCACCTGTGGCTCCCACGGCCTGGCCGCCAAAGACCTTTCCGGGAATCTTAATGTCGCCCAACTGGAGCACGTACTCTCCTAGATCATTCAACTTGCCGAAATCACAAGCAGTGAAATTCTTGCCTTCTGCAATCTTCTTCATCTCTTTCATCTTTTCTGTTGTTTAAATGTGAGTTACTTTCTTTTTGTTTGTGGTTGCAAAATTAGGCAGAAATCTCCATTTCTCCAAGAACGCACCGCTGCGTAAGTCACTTACGCACGCGTTAGTAATATTGAAAATCAGCGGCTTTCCAAAAGTAAGTTTATTGTCATTTAACAGTTTTGGCTGGATCACTTCTTGCGTAAATCTGCACTTGCTTGTTGAATTCATGATCCGATATTTGGAGTGATGATGTATAATGGTTTAATCATACGCCACCAATAAAGGTGGTAACTTACCACCCCAAAAAGTGGTAACAGATAAAAGTAGAAACGCTCCGTGAGCCCTTCGCCAATGATGGTGATGCCTGGGCTCTGTATCGCTCTTTCTTTAGTTTTGCGTGCCATAGTCATTTGTATCTTTGCCATGTCTATCATTGGATTCTCTTGTTTGTTTTTGAAACACTAAGACAAGTGAATTCTTCGACATGGCAAAATCTTGGGCAACTTTTTGTTGCTCAGCTACTTAAAAAGTTTAGTTTACAATAGTGTTGCGGAATTAAGGACTAAAATGACCCCAAAAAAGAAAAAAACTGATAGAAAACAGTTACTTTTGCACTCTCTATACATAAGCAAATAGCCGATGGTGGTTCGTGTGGAATTGGCCGCCATAGACGAGAGTCCGATGGCATACAAGGATACTAAAGAGATTCTCCAGCTTATTGCTGATACTGTGGAGGTGGACTACTTCATCAAGCCGGTCATCAACCTCAAGGCAACTTGCAGCTACGACTCAAGCGTAGAGATTGATATAAACGAGGAGCAGGATTAATAGCCAACACTTTGAATACGCATATATAATACAAGGCTCGTTTCAATGTAGGTGTCTTGTCAAGGCTTACTACTTGAAACGAGCCTTATTCGTAAAAGAATATTCGATGAAAAAAGGACGATAAACTGACCAAAGATTTTCTTGATGGAGAAAGAGATGATTTTCGATGATGTCAAGCCAATGAAGTGATAGATTAGAGGTTACTTTTCTCTCCCTATTATCATAACGAGATAAAAGGAAAGACTATGAATACAAAAAACATTATGCTGGCTATATGGAATCAGTTGACGAGAAAGGGCGCATGGCGAAACATTTTCGTCACGCACAATGCTTTTGGCATATTCAGTCAATATAGCCACATCTCCCGAAGAAGTGGTAAGCCTAAGGTGGCATATCCATCAAAGTATGTTGCGGAAAAGGCTGCAGAAGCAATGGGAAAGAAACATGGCGTTCATTTCTCTGTCTATAAATGCGCATGGTGTGACGGATGGCATATAGGCAAAAATAGCGAGAATAAAATTCCAGCTTTGAGAGTAGAATAATTGACACGGAACTAACAAATAGGCCTGAACCTATTAGTTATGATTGGTTTCTCTGTTGATATAAACGACAACAAATATAGAAGAACTGAAAATGGAAAAGTTTGAAGTGAACATATTGGGTTGTGGAGCTGCCATACCAATTGGCAGACACATGACAACTTCACAACTTGTCAATGTGCATGATAAGTTGTTTATGGTGGATTGTGGTGAAGGAACACAGACACAGATATGGAAGTCTGGCATAAAATTGACGAATATGGACAATATATTTATCAGTCATGCTCATGGCGACCACTTCTTTGGTCTTGTGCCTTTGCTTTCTTCACTGAACTTGATGCTGGGTAGGACAAAGGACATCACTGTTTTCGTACCAGAAGATTTGAAAGACATTCTGATGTTAATGTTGAAAGAACTTTGCCACATACCTTTCAATGTAAATATCAACACGTTTATGGGAAATTCTAATCAAAAAATATATGAAGACGAAGAGATGGAGATAGAAACTATCCCCTTAAAACACGGCATTCCGTGCTGTGGTTTCTTATTTAGGGAAAAGCCAAAGAAACGGGTACTCTTGCCTGAGAAATGCCTGTCATACGACATTCCAAAACGTGATTTCAAGTTGATAAAGAGTGGTAATGACTACATACTTCCTGACGGAACATTGATTTCCAATAAAGAATTGACAGCTCCAAGTGAGTTTGTTCCCCGAAGTTACGCTTATTGCAGTGATACAGCTTATAATCCATCTATGGTGTCTCAATTAAAAGATGTTGATTTGCTTTACCATGAGACTACATTTCTTGCTAATGACAAGAATCAAGCAATAAATGCTTTTCATAGTACAACCCATCAAGCCGCAAACATCGCAAAAAGTGCCAATGCCAGAAAATTGATTATCGGTCATTACTCTATAAGGTACGATGATGAGCAACAGTTTGAACAAGAGGTGAAATCAATTTTTCCAAATGCTGAGGCTTGTAATGAAGGTATGGTGTTTAGAGTATAAAGAGAAGAATATGAATAACGAAAATAAGCTTTTAGAATATGATGAGGTGTGCCCTTATAGTGAGGGACGTGCTGCAGTTCGAAAGGGTGAGTTTTGGGGATATGTGGATGAGAATGGAAAACTTGTTTCTACAGACTTTACCAGGTCAGGAAAACCAGGGTTTCCATATAATTATGCGGAACCATTTTGTGATGGTTGGGCTAAAGTACATGATAAAGTGGGGCAGGATGACCATTGCTATCTGATTGATAGAAATTGTAACCCTATGATGGTAGATGGTGAATATATATCTTCTGGTGATACAATGAGAAATGGTGTGTCTATCGTAGGATTTGACTGTTTTGAAGACTATAGAGAATGTCTTGTAGATAAAGATTGTCATGTGCTTTCCGAGAGATTTGAAGAAATCTCTTACATAGGTAAAAAAGGAATACCATATTCAGACTTTGGAATTTATGCTATGGTGCGTAATGGCTATAAATACGGACTTCTTAATGTAAAGTCTTTTAAGTTAGAATTACCTTGTGAATACGGTTGGACTGATTTTTGGGAGGAAATAGAACGGTTAGGGATTAGTTTTGAGTGACCTCAAATCCGCAACTAATAGGACTAAGGGCGTTTTTTGCTTGCAAAGCGAGAAATGATCATCTTGCTTGCACTTTTAGGCAAGAATGATTGGAGATAAAAAATAAAAGATGTATATTTGCAGCGTAATTACTATTTAAGAGGAGGAAAATATGGATAGATATCAAATTATACGTATAATCCATGACTATATGTCTAGCAAGCCTGTATTGAAGGCATGGATCTTTGGGTCTTTTGCTCGTGGTGAAGAAAGGGATCAGAGCGATATAGATATTCTCTTTGTCCCCGATTTTGAACATGGTTCGTTTACTTTGCTTACCCATGGAGGAATATATGAGGATTTGAAGCAACTGCTAGGTCGCGAAGTTGATTTAGTAGTTGATGGCTCTTTGCGTCCGTATGCTCAGGAGAGTGTGGAACGAGATAAAATCTTGGTATATGAGAGAGCCAGTTAGGGATAAAGGAAGATTGGGAACATTATTGTGCGGAATAATGAACTTGTTCTTCTATTCTGATCTATATTAAGCGCTTGTAGATCATCGTGAGTAATGAAGTATTGATTCCCAACTTTTTCAGAGTTGGATGCAATGGCGACAAGTCTATCAAGGAGGAAGATCTGGGGTGGTCAGACTCCATCAAGAGAGATGCCCAGTCTGATAACCCAGAGACGATTTTCCGCTATATTGTCGAGATCGTGGGATTGAACATCCTGTTCTATTGGATGAAAGACAGGCAATGGTACACGATTGAGACTGAGAAAGACCCGATTGAGGTGCGACGCATTTATCCTAATCCTAATTGGGATGGAATATGCGAGATGACTAAGTCCGACTTGAATGGAGAGCCTCATACAAGTTCAAAGGGTGAAATTATTGCCACTTTTGAGAGTCCAATAGAGGTGTGGGGAAGTCTCCGTATCAATGATGTTCCAATAGGTGAAGTTTTAAAAGACTCTGTTATTACAGATTTGGATTAACAGGAAAAAACTAAAAGCGAGGGGTAACTTAATTGCAAGCTACGCCTCGCATTATTTATTGTTGTTTGTGGGATAAAAGCATCCTTCTTTTACATGGCTTCTACTTTGCTATTTCAGCATACCTCTTGAACAGTTCTGCCACGCATTCGCTCTCCGTCATCTTTAACGGAAAGCAATAGGCTGACTTCCTTGGGGCCCTCCTCGACAACGCCCACCCGATATCGAAAACATTAAACGTTAAAACGTTAAGGGTTGGCAAGGGGCAAGCACACACCCTACTTATTACATCTTAACGGAAAGCAATAGGCTGACTTCCGTGAGGCTTCCTAATTGGAAACCAATGTTTATCGATGGCGTGAGAGCCAAAGTTGTCAAACTCATAACAGGCAAGACGAGAAACCTCCCCTACCCTTCCTCTATATTGCCCCCGAGCTTATTCGTGGCGACAAGCGCTTATTTTTCACCCCTTTTTATGAAGTTAACTTCGTAGGCCGATGAAGTTAACTTCGTAGGCCAATGAAGTTAACTTCGCAGGCCTACGAAGTCAATATACTTTTTCGAGCCATTTTAGTGGGTCAGCCGAGAGGGCTGGGATATCCTCCGTTTTCAGTATATAGGGTAGCACTTAACATCATGTCCATACTTTTTACAGAACTGTTCCATCTTATCCCAATCGACGCCATTCTTCTTGACGAACCGAATGAAGTCTTCGGGATCGTATTTTCTGTGATGGGAGAAACTAATGAGGAAATACTGTTTTTTAAGCAACTCTTTCAATGCTTGAAGACTAGCTCCTTGATTTACTTTTTCTATATCAGTTTTGGGCACTACACCCATTTCTTTCTTGTATTCTTCAACATAGAATTTTCTATCAGAGAGGACTTCAGCCGTTTTATGAGAAATTGCGGAGGAGTCGCTTAAATACTTTGGAAGCTTTTTGAACTTTACTTGTGGTTGAGAATACTCCACGTTACCAAAGAGAGACACTCCTCTTTCCACGGGTGGAGTATATTCTATTCCGTAGTAGTCCGTCACTACATCTTGATAATAATAGGTATAATACTTGTATCCGCAGAAAGCAAGTGCCAATATAAGCACTACCGCCAGCAAGATCACATACTGTTTCTTTTTCATTCTTGATCGATTATATGGTCCTTATGACTTTATACTTAATGCTCCCACTTGAGAGGATGGTCAGCATGGAAGCTAAATTGTTGTATTCCAGCAGAGAACAGCGTTGCCTCTATGCGAATAGACTTCGCCTTCTTCAATGCTTTTAAAAAAGCAGACTTCTTTCGAATAAATGCGAAATCAGTACCGCTGTTGGCACCTTCATCAAAGTAAAACTTCATTAGGGAATTATTGTCGAACTTTACCGTCACATAGTTATTCCCATAATATTCATTGCCGCCAAACTGATCACTGGACAATCTCAAATACACATCAAGTCCGCCAAACTTTTTGGCTTTACGGACAACAATACACATGTCACCACCGGAAAAGGCCCCTCCATTCTCATTATAGTCACTGCAGAGAATTGCAACATAATCAGTAGAACCTCTCATCTTATCCTTGCTAGTATCGTATTGCCATTCTGATTTCAGGCCTTCAGTAGGGACACTTGTCGAGTCAACATAAACTGAATCTAAAGCTACATAACCTGAGTCCACAAGTGCTGCATTATCGGTAGAAGAAGTCGGACTGGTAATTGTCAAAAGTGCAGAAATAAAGAATGCAAAAAGTACGCCTATAAACAGCACTATGTATAAGAAAACAGAATGGGAAGAATAAGTACTCTTCTCCTCTACAGACTTATCAGAATGGGCATTATTCTCCTCTTCCTTACTATCTTTGTTCTTGATTTGCAAGCCATCATCAGAGGGAGTTATCGCTTCCCCATGTTTAAGAGATTCTTCCTTTTTCTTCTCATTCTTCCATTTCTGGAACTCTTCGAATTCTTTTCTTTCTTCGTCAGTCATAGTCGTAAATATACTAAAGTTTCAGCATCACCCCCAAATAATGGGATAAAAACAACAGTTTCGCTATAGGGATGTTCTATAAATTAACTTACTAATAATTAGACAAATAGTCTGATATTTTA
>OHEU01000041.1_pt1 | contig 77775 bp, 68 predicted proteins | sample 1567341 | NCBI WGS metagenome assembly OHEU01 (sample SAMEA3879524, study PRJEB24766) | human gut metagenome | biome: human-associated habitat; feature: feces | place: USA | collected 1985/1987 | reverse complement strand
CGGGAGGATGATAGGGGTTGAGTATGCGTGTCTACCAGCTGATACGGGTATCGGGAGGGCGCCCGACAGCGACAAGTGGTCATCGAACAGCACGCAGGAAACGTTGGAATGATCTGGAGTGAATAATGCGAATGGTATCCTCTGCAATACCTATCATCACATTCAGATACTATCCTTATAAACGCAAGAAGCTGACCTTTTGGGTCAGCCTCCTTACCGTCGCCCTGTCGGGCTCCAAAAGCGGTGTTTTGCAAGGGCAAAACTTAAGTTAATAAAATAAGTTTTACATATTTATACTCAAAGCTTTAATTGAGTAAATGGACGCCGTCGGGTCTGGAGTGATTCCACACCCGGCGGTATTTTCATTTCTTTACGAACAGGGATGCGAAACCGAAAAAGTCGGGGTCGAACTTGTCATCCCAGAGCATCTCGCCGAACGGAGGAGTGTCATAGTCACGGAACTCCAGCCTGAGGCCGTTGTCATCTAGGCCGAATACGACCACGGCATCACCAAGAGTCTCTTCTGTGGCGCTGAAAGAGCGATTGACAGGAGACAAAGTGTAATAAGTATTGTACTGGTAAGGAATGCCGTCGGCACTCACATACATCTGGCACTCATAGGAAGTGTGCTTGCCCAGGATAGTCGAAGGCCTGGTGCAATTTATAGGGGAGGCAAGAGTAACCGTGCACTTCCTGAAGAAATTCATGAAGTCACCCGAACCGCCGGGAGTCAGCGAGACGGAGCCGTCAGCCTCTTTTGCGAAAGTCAATGTAAACCCTTCATTATGAGTAGGAATCAGTTCGGTATCCTCCTCCATCTCAGTGAAATCCTCATTGATCTGGTTCAGGGCGAAAGTCTTGCTGAACGTCCATGTGCCGACGAGTTTGTCAGGAGTCTGGACACCGCAGACAGCTACGGATACAGAACTGTTGTCACCGGCAATGAATCGGCCGTACTCGGGGTCCACAGTTATGATTGCCTCATCATCCCCCGAAAAACCGGCCGGGACCGTGAACCTTGCGGAACCGGAAGTCTCACCTGCATTGAGCAGTATATAGGCCGGATATGAAGTATCCGAAGACTTCGTTTTGGACTCTCCCGAGAAGACAAGATTGGTAGCCCCCGGGCCGGAGACCAGTAACGGAATCATTATGTCCTCCGTAGTGGCAAGATCCTTTCCGCTTATCGCTCCGGTAACATTGACAGAAACGATGAAATTCTCCAGGGCGTAGCCCCTTGACATGTTGAAGGAATAAATCATCGCCTCCTGCGGGTCAGGGGAGATTACCGCAAGAAACTTTGTCCCGAGAGAGTAGCCCGACGGCGTGTTGAAGCGCAGGGTAAGCGTCTTGGATTCCGTAAGCGATATGTCCCCGACAGTTACCGAGCCGGAAGACTCGCCGGCCTTAATGGTGATGTAATCGGCTGATATTGTGTAATCTACATCTTTCTCGGCATCGCCAGAAAACAGCAGCGGAATGGTTAGCTCGGAAGATACCGGCTCACTGACATTGACAGTTACCTCGACAGAGCCCTGCTGGTAAATCGTATATAGAATCTGTTCGAACCCGATTTCCGGTTTCCCGCCTTTCTGACAGGAAATCAGTGAAATCGCGGCAGAGAGTACTGCCAGAAGATAGTGGACTCTTTTCATATTCTGGAACCGGTTTTGCTGGTTATTCCGCAGCCTTGACAGCCGCTTCATATTCCGCCTTGATGGCCTTGACCTCATCAGTTTCCTCCTTGGTCGGAATCTCTCCCTTAGGCTTTATGTAACTCTTGGAAGCATCGCTGGTCTTGGGCGGGAGTTCAGAATATCCGCATCCGCTCAGGCCGATGCAACTGGCTGCCAATAAGGCAATTATATATTTTTTGTTTCTCATGTCCATCAGTATTCATATCCCGGATTCTGCTCCAGGTCAGGGTTAAGGTCAATGTCGGATTTTACGATAGGAGCGGTGTACAGATACGCCTTGGTAGTGAACTTCAGACCATTGCTGATGACCCACCATTCCGGTCTGCCGTTGCGCTTCAGTTCGAACCACCTGTCACCCTCCATATAAAGTTCCTTGCGTCTCTCGTCGAAGATGGCCTGGAGGAGAGGCGTAATCGCCATACCTTTGCAGTCCACGACAATCCTCTCATCCGTGCGGACTTCCGGTAAAGTGCTCATGGTCAGGTCGATGGCGCCGTTGATTCTGTTCCGCCTGAGTTCATTGACCCAATCCAGGGCTTTGTCCTTTTCCCCTTTGTGATAGTAGGCTTCGGCCAGCATCAGCACCATTTCGGAGAGCCTCACCCGGCATTCAGGCATCTTGACATTGAACCTCTTCTTGTCGAAACTAGCCGCGTACCTCACGTCATCCGAAGGATTCCCGCCGAACAGGCGTATCAGTTTCGCGCAGGCCGGCCGCGTCGCGATATAATTCTTCGTGTAGCTGAAATACCAGTCCAGACCGCTGGAATTGTTCACGTGCGAGCGGACAAGGACCTCACCCTTCGCCTCGGAAGGCGCATTGATCATCGCCTCATAATCCGAAGCCGGCGTAAGTGAATAACCGCTGTTGTCAATGATATCGTTGCATATCGAGATGACGTTGTCCCAGTTCTGGCACCAGAACTCCAGCTTCGCCTTGTAAGCCTTTATCACCCAGGTGGTAAAGATATATTTCTTGTCAGTCGGATTCAATGCCAGAGCCTCATCGAACAGCTTCTCTGTATATTCGTAAGTCTGTTTCATCGTACCGCGCAGAGGTCTCGAATCTATGTCGAAGTTGTCCACAAGAGGGATGCCCGGCAGATTCTCTTCCCATGGCTGGCAGAACTCGCGCAGAAGGTTGTAATAGATTATGCCCTTCATGGCGTAAGATGCTGAAACCAAGCCTTTTGCGGTTTCGGTATCCCTGCCTGCCAGATTGCCTATGACGATGTTACAGTCTCTCACGATTTCCCAGCTGTCCCTGTAGAAATACTGTCTCTTGCCGATTTCCTCCCCGGCAAAGAACTCCAGGAAACTGCTCGTCATGATATTGGCATCCAGATTGTCCGAGCAACCTTCCAGATACTTTATCATATCCATGTTTCCGATGACGAACTCGTCCTCACCGCCCTCGATGTCACTCAGTCGCTTATGGATTATGGACGCGAACTCCTCATCGGTCTTCGGGATGACCTGGCCCTGCGGCTGGACATTCAGATAATTCCCGCAGCTGACGCAGAAGATAAAGGTCAATGCCAGTGTAAATATTCTCAAGTGTCTCATTTTCAAGCCCTCCTAAAATTCAATGTTCATACCTGCCGATACGCTTCTTGTAGTAGGGTATGTGGCTCCCGGAATCTCCGGATCCATACCGTCATACTTCGTGAAGGTAAAGAAATTGTTCAGCGAGACATGGAAACTCAGTCCGCGCATCCTCATCTTTCTCACAGCTGCATGAGGAAGAGAATATGAGAGGACTATGGTCTTGATTTTCAGGTACGAGTTATCCTTAAGGTAGATGGCATCTATGATGCTGGCATCCATAGGATTGGAGTTGGAAAAATTATATCTCGTCCCGTAAAAATCATATATTCTCGGGTACTTCACTCCAGTGGTGTTGTCTGCTGTCCAACGGTTTGTCCTGTCCTTTTCCACATTCAAGTGGTTTCCGTAGAGGTCGCTGAACTGTGACTGGACAGCCTCAGTACTGATACCGTTGCGCAGCGCGCTGCCGTATGTGGCAGGGTAGTGCGGTTTGTCATAGATCTTCGAGCCTAAAGAATATACACCGCTGACGCTGAGCCTGAGCTGACGCCATGAGGCGCTGATGTTGAAACCTCCCGTGTAAGGGGCATTCTGGGTCCCCAGATAATGGGTGTAGTTGTCAGGCTTGTTCAGGTCCGTAACTTTCCTGATGTCTGCATCCGGTCTCAGACGGAACTCATAAAGTCCTGTTTCTTTGGAGATTCCCGCATAATTGCCGCTGAAGATGGCACCGGTAGGGTAGCCCTCCACATATCTGTCCTTCGAGGTTATGCCGGTCTTGCTTACAGGCTTGTATTTCAGGACCTTATTATAGTTGTATGCGAAGTTGACTCCTGCCGAGAGCAGCCAGTCTCTTGTCTTTATGATTTTTCCTCCCAATGTCAGTTCGACACCGCTGTTCTGGACATCTGCGGAATTGAAATAGACACTGGTGAATCCTGTCGTGCTCTGGACAGGTGAGGCTGTGACCACGTCAGTGCTCTTGCGGTAGTAATACTCGGCATTGACATTGAACCTGTCCTTCCACAGGCCGAGGTCGAGACCGATTTTGGCGTCTCTGGTCTTTTCCCAGCCGAGGTTCGGATTCGGCGCCGAAGGAATCGTTCCGAGGGTGAATGACTCGTCACCGAAATATCTGTACTGCTGCTGGAGGTATCTGACGACGAGCAGATGCGATGTGCTGGTGTTGACATCTCCGGTAAATCCGTAGGCTGTCCTAAATGTCGCGTGCGACACCGTCGGAAGGGCTTTCTTGAACCATTTCTCTTCACCGATATGCCATGCGGCACCTGTGCTCCATGTAGGATTGAACTGCTGGTTGCTTCCGAAATTGGAACTTCCGTCAGTTCTGAAAGAAGCATTCAGCACGATACTGTTGCCGAGGTAATAGTCTGCGGACGCGTAGAATGATGCGTATCTTGTCTTGCCGAAATATTCTCCGTTCAGTTTTTCCACCTCGCTCAGCCATTCCTCCTGCGGACCGCTTATCGGCGGAAGTGCATCAGTTCCGGTCTTCGGGTCATAATTGTACCTCTTGGTATAGAGCGTGTTGGCACCCGATCCCCGGAGTTCGGCACCTGCAAGCAAGTTAAGTGTGTGGAGGTCGGAGAAAGTCTTGTTGAAAGAGAAATGTCCTCTGGCCACGTAACTGTTCCTGTTCGTGCTGTTTTGCGAGATGCTTCCGTAGAGGTTCGTCTGTGACCTGTTGTCGCTTCCCAGTCTGTCACGGAATGCTGAATACGTGTACTTGTCGACGATTTTGTCCGTCGTATTGTTTGCAAATGAATAAGATACGAGTCCGACAAAATGGAGTTCACCGATAATGCCGATGTCAGCCTGCGTGCGGAAAGTTCCGTTCGTATTGACTGTCTTGCTGTAGTTCGAGTCCAGTTCGCGGAGGATGTTGAATCCGTTCAGCGGCATCACCTGCTCGGCTCCGCGTCCGTTATAATATCCCAATGAGAACCATGTCAGGTCTGCGGCATAAGAGCCGTCAGAATTATACGCTTTTTCGTAAGGGTTTGAGAAATAGGCATATAGGAACGGATCTACAGATGAATAAGGCATCTTGGATTCTTGACGCGCCGCTGTAAGTCCGACATCGATGCGCACACGGTCAATAGGGGTCAATGTCATTTTGGCATTGACATTATACCTCTTGTAGTCGTTGTGGCGGAGCATTCCGTTTTCGTCGTTCAGGCCGAGAGCGATATAATAGGTGCTTTTGCTCGAACCTCCGCTCAATGAAAGGTGATGTCCCTGAGAGAAGGCGTTGCGGAAAAGGAGATCGTACCAGTTCGTGTCAATGCCTCTGAGCGATGCTATGTAGCTGTCCTGTGCAGCCTTGTCGTCTTTCATTGGCGCGAATTCGCCGAGTCCTGCGCGTATCTGGCCCACGATTCCGATGACAGGGTAGATGATGGTGTTGTCGATCTGCGAGGCAGCGTATCTCTTTGCTGAAAACTCGTCCCACAACTCATCCTCCCATGCCAGTTTTTCGGAAGAATTCATGAGATTCAGGCTTCTCTGCGGCTTGAAGGACCACGAAAAGGTGTTGTTGTAATTGATTCGCATCCTGCCTGACTCTCCGCTTTTCGTGGTCACGACAATGACGCCGTTGGCTGCTCTGGAACCGTAGATTGCCGAAGCTGCGGCATCCTTGAGAATCGTAATGCTCTCAATGTCATTGGGATTCAGGTTTCCGATTCCTTCAGCGAATATGTTGTCGAATCCGCCTGTAGCAATCTGTTCCTTGCTCAGGTTTGGGGAGTCGCTCTGCAGGGGCACTCCATCTACCACCCATAGAGGCTGGCTGCCCGTGAGGCTGTTGGCACCGCGGATTGTGATTTTGGTCTGGGTTCCTGGCTGTCCGGAGGTGTTCTTGACGTTGACTCCGGCCACCTCTCCCTGCATGAGCGCATCGACGGAAGATACTGCCTGTGACTTGAACTTGTCGGAATCCAGCACGGCTACGGAACCGGTCATCCTCTTGAAGTAAGTCTGTGCATATCCTGTGACGACGACCTGATCGAGATGATTGTCAGCACTTTCCATAACGATGGTCACGTCCGTGGTCTTGCCTTGGGTAATCAGCACCGAAACATTCTTCATCCCGATAGATGAAAACGTCACACTTCTCGCCGATGGCGGAAGCGTGACGCTGAATTTACCGTCAAGGTCCGCCGTTGTGCCGACGGAATTCTTTTCATTACAGACAACGCCTGCACCCGGGACGGGTTCCCCGTCAGTGTCCACGACTTTGCCTGTAAACCTTATCCCTTTGACGGTTTCATGTGATGTCTGGCTTTCGAGAGTCTGCCCACGAGTTTCCACGGTAGCCGACCCCAGCAGCACCACTAAAAGAAGACATAATGTGTAAGCTCGTTTATACATTGGCAAATTATCTGATTTTAATTCCTTCCGATCGCATTTCGTCCAGCGCTTTCCTGTGACCGGCTTCGTCCACATAGGCCAGGCAATCGGGGAGCAATATGACGTTGAAACCGGCTTTCTTCAGGTCCTCGCAGGTGTTCCTGACGCAGAATTCGGTAGCGATTCCGCAGACGAACACATTGTCCGGCTCCAGCATTGACACGATCTCTCCGAGGGATTGTCCTGTGGCATTGACCCCGTCGAAGCCTGAGTATTGCTCCACTGCGGCGTCGCATCCTTTGTCGAAAATCAGGTCCTCGTCAGCGTATGGCCTCAGGTCTTCGTGGATTTCTCCTCCGCGGGTTCCTGCCACGCAGTGCACCGGCCAGATTCCTCCGTTTTCCTTGAATGAGGAGTGGTTTGCCGGATGGTGGTCGCGGATGAAGAGCACTGGGAGGTCTTCGTCACGTGTTTTCTTTATGAAATCCAGCGTGTTGGCCACTGCATTTCCGGAATTGGCACAGGCGAGGCTGCCGTCAATGAAGTCGTAGAGCATGTCAACTACGATTAGTACAGAATCATTGATCATATCTTTTAAATATCTAGTCCTTGTCGATTCTGAAGTTGTTGATTTCGTTCACCAGTTTGGTGAGAATCTCGTTCTTCAGGTTGTATAGGTTGTCAGAAATATCCACCTTATAGTAATGAGGGTTGATGAGACGCCTTTCAGATGGGCTGAAGTGGGCGAGAGTGTCATTGTAGTAGGCTTTCTTCTCCAACAATGTCCTCTTCGGTGCGCATCTCTCGCCGTTTTCGATTACCGGAATCTGGAGCGTTTTCCACTGGTAAGTTCCCTCGTCGAAGGTCTTGAACTTGTAGCGGTCGTATTCGTCCTTGATGGTGAAGGTCTTGCCGTGCTCGATGTCCTGGCTCAGTTCATCTCCGCGGAGGCATGTGACGTCCGCCTTGAAAATGTCTCCGAATTCTTCGTCATGCTTCATGAGACGGTAGGTAATCTGGAATCCAGGGTTGATAAGCTTGATGCGGTCCTCTGATTTTTTCAGGACAGGCTCGTCCCCGATCTGCACCAGTTTATATACGTTGCCGAAGCATGGAGCCGCCTTGCTGGTAGCGATGGCGTCACCCACTCCGTAAGAGTCGATCTTTGCTCCCTGTCTCTCGAGGTCGGTGATGAGATACTCGTCCAACGAATTGGTAGCGAATATCTTGCATCCTGTCAGTCCATGTGTGTCGAGAATCTTCCTGACCTCCGCGGAAAGGTATGCGAGGTCGCCGGAATCGAGCCTGATACCATATCCGTAAGGATAGTCATTGTCAATGCCGTTTTCCTTGAACGCCCTTATCGCATTGAGCACGCCGCATCTGAGGGTGTCGTATGTGTCAATGAGAAGAATCAGGTTCTCGCCCCTGTGTGTGTTTATATAGTCGCAGAAGGCCTTGTGTTCGCCCTCTACCGTGCTTCCGTATGAAGTCACGAAACTGTGGGCCATGGTTCCCGTGGAAGGGACACCATTCATGACACCGGTCAGGATGTTGGAAGTGCTGGCGCATCCCGCGATGATTGCAGCTTTCGCTCCATAGACCGCAGCCCAAGGGCCGTGGGCTCTTCTGGAACCGAATTCGCTTACAGGATGGGACGTCGCGCGGCATACTCTGGATGCCTTGGTGGCCACAGCCATCTGGTGGTTCATTATGCAGAGCATAGGTGTCTCAAGTACCTGAGCCTGGATGAGCGGGGCCTCTACCGTGATGATAGGTTCGTTAGGGAAAGCGATTTCACCTTCTTTCATCGCATAGACGTTTCCGGTGAACTTCATTCCGGCCAGATATCTGCGGAAATCAGCATATTCCTCTCCCGGAAGGAACTTCTCGAAAAACTCCTCCGGCATTGACCCGAGGTTGCCTATCATTTCGACCACCTCGTCCGTGCCGCAGACTACAGCCCAGTTGTTGTTCTCCGGTGCTTTTCTGTAAAACAGATTGAAGACTGCCGTTTTCTCTCCGTTTCCGCAGTCCATAAATGACTTTCCCATCGTGTACTGGTACTTGTCCGAGCAATATGCAAATTCTTTGACTTCCATGTCTAATTATAATGCCGTAGCATTTTGTTAATAATTATGTTATTCAATTTTCGTCTTTGCGAAACTTGAGTTATGATGACCATGTTATGCAAATGTACGAATTGTGAAGGAAAATTGCTAAATTAGCATGGTAAGATTTAACTTTTATCGCCGCCGGTGAACCACGGCATCGGAATAGAGCATGTCAGGGGCGGCAAATTCACGTGTACTTTAGAACATAAACTATTATGACAGATACTCTTAAGAGACTTTTCGAGTCTTATGCCGGGCAGAAAGCCACCGACATCCAGGAACTCAATTCATCCGGAAGCAACCGCCGTTATTTCAGAATCACGGGCGAAACAGGGATTTCCCTGGTCGGAGTCCTCGGACTTAACCTGAAAGAGAACCAGGCATTCTGTTATCTGAGCCGCCATTTCCTGGAGAAGGGTATCCGTGTCCCGAAGGTCCTTGCCGTGAGCGAGGACGGAATGAGCTACATTCAGGAAGATCTGGGAAATGACCTCCTTTACGACAAGCTCGCCCAGGGGCGCGAAAGCGGAGAATACTCTTCTTATGAAAGGTCAATGCTGCGCCACACTCTGGAGATGCTTCCTAAAATCCAGTGCAAAGGAGCTGAAGATCTCGATTTCAATATCTGTTTCCCGGAGCCGGCCTTCAATGGCAGGATGGTGATGTTCGACCTGAATTATTTCAAATACTGCTTCCTCAAGGCCACCGGAATGGAGTTCGACGAGGTTAAGCTTCAGGACGATTTCGAGAAACTTCATGACGACCTTCTGGGTGAGGATACCCAGACATTCCTTTACAGGGACTTCCAGGCGCGTAATGTCATGATAAAGGACGGTGAGCCGTATTTCATTGACTTTCAGGGCGGAAGACGCGGCCCTATCTATTATGACGTGGCTTCTTTCATCTGGCAGGCTCGTTCCCGCTATCCTGAGGACCTTAAGGAAGAACTGGTGCAGACCTATCTCAGGTCATTGAAAAGCTATATGCCTGACATTGACGAGAAACATTTCCATGAGCGTCTGAGGCTGTTCGTCCTTTTCCGCACACTTCAGGTTCTGGGAGCTTACGGTTTCCGCGGATATTTCGAGAAGAAACCGCATTTCATCGCCAGCGTGCCTTTCGCAATCGACAATCTGAGAAGGCTCATGCAGCGTCCGTTCGCACGCTATCCTTATCTGTCAGAGGTACTTACGAAACTCACCACCATGGAGCAGTTTTATGTCAATGCCGAAGATAAGAGACTACATGTCAATATCTTCAGTTTCGCATATAAGAAAGGTATTCCGGCTGACACTTCAGGGAACGGAGGCGGATACGTTTTCGACTGCCGTTCTGTGAACAACCCCGGAAAGTACGAGTTCTATCGTCAGTTCACCGGCCTTGACAAGGAAGTCATCAAGTTTCTCGAGGATGACGGCGAGATCTTAACCTTCCTGGACAGCGTGTATGCATTGGTCGATGCCCATGTCAAGCGCTTCATTGAGAGGAAGTTCACACATCTTCAGGTCTGCTTCGGCTGCACCGGAGGGCAGCACAGGTCAGTCTATAGTGCGGAACATCTTGCCGAGCATCTTGCAAGGAAGTTCGACATCAGAGTTACCGTGACACATAGAGAATTGGATATTGAAAAGACATTCTAGCATGAGAGCGATGGTGTTTGCGGCGGGCCTTGGAACCAGGCTTAAGCCATTGACAGACAATCTCCCCAAGGCGCTGGCCCCTTTGGCCGGCCATACATTGTTGTATCATGTGCTGATGAGGTTGAGGGATGCCGGCATCGACGATTTTGTCATCAATGTCCATCATTTTGCCGACAAAATCATTGACTATGTGCATGATACTCCGGAACTTTCCGCGCTGGACATCAGGTTTTCAGATGAGAGGGAACTTCTCCGGAATACAGGTGGCGGAATCCGCTATGCGAAGCCTCTTCTGGAAGGCCAGAATTTCCTTGTTCATAATGTGGATATCGTCTCCGACCTGAATATCAACGAGTTCGAGAATTGTGCATGTCCTGATGCCGTTTCCACTCTTCTGGTGAGTCAGCGCAAGACCCAGCGTTATTTTCTTTTCAATGATGATATGCGGCTCGTCGGCTGGACCAATATCGCCACCGGCGACGTGAAGACACCGTTCCGCGGACTTGATGTAAGTAGGTGCCACAAGCTGGCTTTCGCCGGCATCCACATGCTGTCAAGTGAGATTTTCAATGTCATGGACACCATCGATGAGGCTCCGGAGAAGTATCCTCTGTACGATGCGTCCGGCAATGTCATTGAGGGCTCCTATGATGCTCTGGGCCAATGCTTTCCGATTACGGATTTCTATCTCCGTGCAGCTGCGGCGTTCCCTGTATATGGAAAAGAACCGGCTCACCTTACGCTCATTGACGCAGGCAAGCCGGAGACTCTTCTTCAGGCTGAAAGGTTCATTTCTCAGTCCTGAGATCCTTCTGCAGGTATTCTGTTGAAAACTCTTATCGCAAAGACGAGGAATACGATGCACAATGCGGCGAGGCCGTAGTATGCAGGTGCCGACATGACGTCGCACCAGGTATCCATGTCCTTGAGGGCGTCAATGTTGCCCGCTATCAATGCCAATGTGTTGTTGGTGAAGTGCATCAGCATTGTCAATTTCAGAGAGCCTGTCTTGTAGTACACATATCCGAAAAGGCAGCCGAGGGCGAATGCCGGAATGGCCTGCCATGGGTTCATGTGTATGAGAGCGAAGAACAGTGCAGAGATGACGATGGCCACGGCAGGGGAGAAGCCTTTCCGCAGTTCTCCGTTCTTGCCTGGTTTGCGGGTGCAGTGAAGCAATCCTCTGAGTACCATGCCTCTGCACAGCCATTCCTCGAAGAACGGGGCGAAAACGGAAACGCAGATGAAGTTCAGTATTACATTGCCTCCTGTCATGCTCTCGAGGGCTGTCTTGAGCCACTGCGGCATCTCCGGCATTCTGGCATTGACCATATCCATTGCGAAGCCGAGGGCGAGTGTCGAAAGCATTGCCAGTCCTGCGCAGCCGAGGATTCCTATCTTGCCGAAATTCTCCGAGTCGAGGCTGTATCCGTCGTCAAACATTGAATTGCGCAGGCTTCTCATCCGCGCGTAAATCATTGGAGGAATGAACATTATCGGATATGAAATCAGCATCTTCACTTCATTGGGAGTGCCCGGCATGAACATGGCGAAACAGCCTGCAAACAAGCTTCCGAGAAGGGAACCGCCAAGAAGGAAAAGTAGTAGCGCGAAGATTTCCCACGGGTTAGGTGTGAAATAGTCATAGCCGCCCAGGAGATTGTAGTTTCTTATTTTTTTGTGTGCGCTCATTGCCTTGGATTTTAAAATCCGCTGTCGTGACTGGAAATCATGACAGCGGATATGTTGTAAATCTTATGTTGCCGCTTATTTGTAGAGAGGTGTAGGATATACTCCCTTGTCAGCAAGTTCCTGGAACTTGGCAACAACGCCCGGTCTGTCTTCCTTGTAAGTTACTCCGAACCAGTGTGACGGGGTAGAGAGAACCTCGCATTTTGCCTCGCCTGACTTGATCATGCAGTCGATTGCGTACGGGATGTAGAACTCTTTCTTGAGTTCATGGCTGTTCTCCTCGAGGAATTTCTCGAAAATCTTTTCGCTCTGCTCGAAGTAATCTGGAGTGAAGCCCCACATGTTCATTGAACAGAGGTTGTCGGCAACGAGTTCGACATGTGTCTCTCCAGTTGCAGAGTTGTCTCCATATACCTTTCCGTCAGCTTCCTTGGCGATGTTCAGGTGCTCGACAACGTCTGTGAGGTGCTGCTCCTTGTCGTATGCGCAGATACCTCTGGATACGCTGCCTGACTCGGAGAGTGTATGGTCGAGTTCGAAACCTACGATGCTGTAAACGCCCTTGCTGTTCTCGTGTGCACGAAGCCAGTCTCCGAGGATTTTGAATGATTCCTTGCCGTAGAAGTCATCGCCGTTGATGACTGCAAATGGCTCATGGATAGCGTCTTTTGCCATAAGTACCGCATGTGCCGTTCCCCAAGGCTTCTGTCTTTCAGGGTTCAATGTGAACCTTGCAGGGATTTTGTTAAGTTCCTGTGTGACGAACTGGAACTGGAGAGGTTCGCCGTCGAGACATTTAACATGGCTGTACTTTGCTTTTACGGTCTCCTCGAACTGCTCCTTGAAATATTCTCTTACGATATACACTACTTTACCGAAGCCGGCCTGTACTGCGTCATAAATAGAATAATCGATGATTGTTTCGTTGTTCGGGCCGAGTCCGTCCATCTGTTTGAGTCCACCATAGCGGCTACCCATTCCGGCAGCGAGGACTAGCAATGTTGGTTTCATATCTTTATTTAAGTTTATATGTTATATTGGGCAAATTTAGTTATTTTTGTCGTGATTTACTCGGATTATTTCTGTTAATTGCTCAAGCACATGGGAAAGATAGGCAACAAGATAAAAGAGGCATGGTACGGGCCGCATAAGTCATTCATCCGTTATGCAACTTATGCGACGGCGGCATTTCTTGTGTTCGAGTGTTTCATCAGTGATGACAGCCTGCTGCGTTGGGCGAAAGCCGGTATCGAAATACGTCAGCAGAAGGCTCAGATACAGAAATATAGGGATGAGATAGCGAAAATGGACAAACAGGTCCGCATGCTCTCAAACGACCGGGACACTCTGGAGGAGTTCGCCCGTTCCACATTCCACTTCTCCCAGCCTGATGAGGATGTCTATCTTATTGGGCGATAAACTGATATACGATATCTCCAATCTGTTTGGACGGGGCTTTCGGTGATGCCGAGAATCTCGACATTCTGGCAGCCCTCACCGCGAAATCCCTAAGGCACCTGTCTGAAGAGGACACGTCATCCAGAACCCTCGCATCCACCACTTTTCCTGAGTTGTCGACGGTGATGACTACTGTCACCATTCCTCCGCTGAAGCATCTGTAGGCAGGGATTGGCAGATGGCTGGCCTTCCTGTTGTCCAAATGCCATGAGAGTACCGAAGGACCACTGTAGTTGCTTTCCTTCGGCTTGTCTTTCTTGACATTTTTTGCCGGAGTCTCCACATAGTCATCGTCAGAATTGATTTCCGGACCGTTCTTCAGGTCCTTTGCCAGTCTCGCAGCATCTGCATAGAGTTTCTCCGCGTCTGTATTGCGGTCGTCTTTCAATGCGCCCTTGTTTCGTGAAGATGTCGTGTTCTTGAATTCAATGCCGGTATTTCCGTTCAGCATCTGGTTCACCCTGTCTTCGATGAGGTCGTCCAGAGTCTTGTTCACTTTCTCTTCATCCTCTTTCTTTTCAGCTGTTTTCTGAAGTTCATCCTGCTTGGAGAAGTCTATGACAAAAGAGTTCTCCTTTTGCAAGGAAAACCCTATCTGTGCTATGAGCAGGACTATCAGAATAACCAGATGAACGATTACCGTGAGATACAGTCCTGCCTTATCGTCCTGTGTCAGCATGCTTCTTCTGCAAAGATTTCTCTATTGTAGCTGAAATTATGTCGATTGCGACTTTGTTGTGTCCTCCCTGAGGAATGATGATGTCCGCATACCTCTTGCTCGGCTCGATGAACTGGAGATACATCGGCTTGACTGTCTTGGTGTATCTTTCGATGACCGTTTCCACAGTCTTGCCCCTTTCTATGATATCCCTGGCCATCACTCTCATCAGTCTGTCATCATCGTCCGCGTCCACGAATATCTTGATGTCCATCTGTTCGCGGAGTTCCTTGCAGGTGAATACAAGGATACCCTCAATGATAATGACATCGGCCGGTTCCACGGTCACCGTTTCGGTAGTGGAACGGGAGCAGGTCAGATATGAATAGACAGGCTGTTCGATGCGTTTGCCTTCTTTCAGTTCCTTCAGTTGCTTGCAAAGCAGTTTGAAGTCAATGGCTTCCGGGTGGTCGAAGTTGATCTTCTGTCTGTCTTCCAGAGGAAGATAACTGGAGTCCTTGTAGTAGGAATCCTGGGGAATGACCACAACTCTTTCCTTGAGCTGTTTTGTAATTTCTTTTACTACAGTTGTTTTACCGGAGCCTGAGCCTCCTGCTATACCTATGACGAGCATTGCTATCAGGATTAAAAGTCAGCGTTTCGAGGTGTTCTTGGGAACGGAATCACGTCCCTGATGTTGCTCATACCGGTAACGAACAGAAGAAGTCTCTCGAATCCGAGACCGAATCCGCTGTGAGGCACTGTTCCGAATCTGCGGGTGTCAATGTACCACTCCAGGTTCTTTCTGCTCATTCCGAGTTCGTCGATACGTGCTTCAAGTTTCTCGAGGGAAGCCTCACGCTCAGAACCTCCGATGATCTCTCCGATCTTAGGGAAGAGCACGTCTGTTCCGCGGACTGTCTTGCCGTCCTCGTTCTGTTTCATATAGAATGCCTTGATCTCCTTAGGATAGTCCGTAAGGATGACAGGTTTCTTGAAGTGCTTCTCCACGAGATATCTCTCGTGCTCGCTCTGGAGGTCAACGCCCCATTTGACAGGGTATTCGAACTGCTGTCCTGACTCTTCGAGAATCTTGATACCTTCTGTATAGGTAAGTCTGACGAAGTCAATGCCGAGGACGCTCTTCAGTCTTTCCACCAGACCGTCGTCATATTTGTCGTTCAGGAACTGGATGTCTTCCATGCAGTTGTCGAGAGCGTACTGTACGAGGTATTTCACGAATTCCTCTTCGAGGTCCATCGTTTCGTACATGTCACAGAACGCCATCTCTGGCTCGATCATCCAGAACTCTGCCAAATGTCTCGGAGTGTTTGAGTTCTCGGCTCTGAAGGTAGGACCGAAAGTATAGATATCGCCTACGGCCGTAGCTCCCAGTTCGCCCTCAAGCTGACCGCTCACTGTGAGGCTTGTCTTCTTTCCGAAGAAGTCCTTGCTGAAATCTACCTTGCCGTGGTGCATAGGGATGTTGGCAAGGTCCATGGTCGTAACCTGGAACATGTCTCCTGCTCCCTCAGCATCTGATTCTGTGATAAGTGGGGTATTGAGATATACGAAACCCTTGCTCTGGAAGAAAGAATGGATAGCAAACGCCATAGCATTCCTTACCCTGAGGATTGCTCCGAATGTATTGGTTCTGAGTCTCATGTGGGCTACGCTTCTGAGATACTCGAGTGAAGTGTCCTTCTTCTGGAGTGGATACTTCATTGGATCGCACTCTCCATAGATTTCTATGGATTCAGCCTTGATTTCCACATGCTGTCCGCTTCCGAGTGACTCTACGAGCTGACCTCTCACAGCCAGGCTGGCGCCTGTTGTGATTTTCTTCATGAGGTCCTCGCTGAAGTGCTCTGCTTCTGCGACAATCTGGATATTGTTGATTGTCGAACCGTCGTTAAGTGCTATGAATTTTACTTGTTTGTTACCTCTTTTGGTTCTTACCCAACCTTTGGCAAGAACTTCCTGACCCGGCTGCATCTTCAGCAGGTCCTTGATTTTTGTCCTTATAACTTTTTCCATTGCTGTGAATTCCGTTATTTCAGCAAAGATAAGCAAAGATATTTTTCTATACAAAAAGAGACCGGCTAAAATTGCTTTAACCGGTCTTCTTAAGTATGTTAAGGAATCTTTTATTCTGCTGATTTGCGCGCCTGATACATGATCTTGAGCGCAGAGCATCTTCTAAGTTCCTGTTTGATGTCAGTAACGATACCCATTCTCACGTCCTGATCGACTTTAAGTACAGTGTTCATGTACTGTCTGTCGGACTCTGACATAGCGTCACGTTCAGCTGCGATAAAGTCGCGGATGTCTGTGACTGTCTTGAATGAGTCATTCAACTGAATTCGGGCATCAGTTCCATACACTGGCTGGAGAAGCCTTGTAGGAGGACCTACATTGATGTATGAAGCAAGATCTTTTCTTTCCAGTTTGACAACCTCTGAAGCATCAGGCAATTTCACCATGACTTTGTCTTCGGTGCTTCTCATCTGTGTTGTCACCATGAAGAAGAACAAGAGCATGAACACGATATCGGACATTGAACCTGAGCTCAGTGCCGGGGTTTCCTTTTTCTCGTCTTTACGAAATTTTGACATATTCCTGTTCCTCCAAATTATTTACCAACGTTCTTAGGCTCTGCCTCTGAGATGTTCTGCGGAATACATTTCTTAACGATATCCTGCTGATCCTCTGTGAGGTTTGCGAATGGCTTGCCGTAGTTGGCTTTAGAGAACTCGTCACGAAGTTCATTGACAGCCTTTACAAGCTCGTTCTGAACTGCGATGTAAGCCCTGTAGCTGGTACCACGGTCGTTCTGGAGGGAGATGACTCCCTTTGAGACAGGGTACTGGCCGTAGCCTTCTATCGGTGTCATGACTCTCTCCGGAAGAGTAGCGTCATTTGCCGGGTTGGTAAGGAAAATCTTGATCTTGTCTTTGAGCTGGCTGACGTCCATCATTTCTGTTCCGGCCAGAAGCCTGTCCTGAGAGTTGATCTTCACGGTAATAAGGTTTCTCTTATTGACCTTCTGGTCTTCAACTTTCTGGTTTGGATCTGGCATCGGCGGAAGACGACGCTGCAAACCTGTCTGTGATCCCATGGTTGTTGTCATAAGGAAGTAGCACAGGAGCAGGAACGCGATGTCTGCCGTTGAGCTTGTATTAAGAGCAGGAGTCTTTTTAGCCATATCTCAAATTATTTATTACGTACTGCACCCCAAATCTCGCCGAACACGATAGCAATTATTGAAAGGCCACCAGCGAATGCAACGATGTTGAGTGCTGTATCTGTGAACTTAAGTTCTCCGTGGGTCGGCTGCGCGAGCATACCGATGGCTGGGCTGGCAGGTGCAAGTGCATAAGCCAGACCGCAGAATGCTGCTGCTACAACAATACCGATACCGAGCTTTATGACGCTCTTTGGATTGTTGGCAACTGATACGGCGATACCGAATACGACTGCACAGAAGGCAGCTGTTCCGATCATCGCATAGCACCAGTAGATCAGCGCATTCACTGTACCGTTGTCACCCTCTGCGGCACTGGTAGGGTAACCCTTAACCACGCCGAAGACGAGGATGCCTACGCTGACAGCGAAGAGCAGCCACATCAGCCATTTGAATAATTTATTAAGATTTTTCATTATGAATATCCTTATTTAGTCTTAGCTGCGTATTTTGTAAGAACGTCAACGAAGGAAATTGAAGAATCCTCCATATCGGTGGTAAGTGATTCAATCTTGGTGAGGATGTAGTTGAAGAACACCTGAAGAATCATAGCTACGATAAGACCGAACACAGTGGTGATGAGGGCGACCTTCATACCTCCAGCGACAACGTTAGGAGAAATGTCACCTGCTGCCTGGATAGCATCGAATGCAGCGATCATACCAACGACTGTTCCCAAGAATCCGAGAGATGGTGCAAGAGCGATGAAGAGGGAGATCCATGTCATACCGTCTTCCATGAGGCTCATCTGAACGGAACCGTAAGAAACGATTGTTTTCTCTACTACGTCAACACCTTCCTCATAACGGAGAAGACCCTGATAGAAGATAGATGCAACAGGACCGCGTGTGTTGCGGCAAAGATCCTTAGCAGCCTCGATACCGCCGTTTGCAAGAGCATCCTCGACACCCTTAAGGAGTTTCTTGGTGTTTGTCTTTGCAAATGTCAAATAAAGAATTCTCTCGATAGAAAGCGCAAGGCCGAGTACGAGAACGAGGGCGATAGGAGCCATCCAGAGAGGGCCACCCTCGATGAATTTGGTTTTGAGCTGCTGATGAAGAGGAACTTCAGGAGCGTTAGCAGTAAGAGCTGACAAGTCATTAGCTGCTGGAGCAACTGCCTCAGTTGCAGGCTCTGCTGCGTCTGCTGCCTGTTCCTGAGCAGAAGCGTAGTTTGCAGATACGGCCATAATGCCGGCTACTGCCAAAAACATGAAAAACTTTTTCATAACGTTTTTGTGTGTTTGAAATAATTAAGTATTAATGTTTATAAATTTCAAGTACTCATCCGAGGAAAGAACATGATACACCTCCCCCGAAATCCGTTGCAAGTTAGTAAAATATTTTCATTCGACAATATTTATTTGGATATTTCTCCTTTGAGGTTGCGCCCCATCATGGCTTTCACCCACTCATTGTCCCTGCTTTTGCCCATAAGGTAAAAGAGTTTTGCCAAAGCGCTTTCGGTCGTGCTGTCGTATCCGTCTATCACTCCGGCACGTTCAAGGGCCTTTCCGTTTGCGTAGATGTTCATGTTGACCGTGCCCGCAAGACATTGTGTGACATTGACAATTATCTTGTTCATTGCGGACGATTCTTTTACGATATCGAGGAACCAGTCTCTTGTCGGCGCATTGCCCGAACCGTAGGTCTCCATGATTATCGCCCTGGTGTCCTTTCCGCAGAGGATGTTCCTCACCACTTCCGGCGTGATTCCCGGGTGGATCTTCAGGATTGAAACTCTGGTGTCCAGTTCCGTGTTGATGGTCAGGCTCTGGTACCAGTCATTAGGCTTCCTGATGTACTCGTTGTTGTAGCGGATGTTGATACCGGCCTCAGCGAGCGGCGGGAAGTTCGGTGACTGGAAGGCGCGGAAAACTTCGGAATTGACCTTCGTGGACCTGTTTCCCCTCATCAGGAGCGAGTCGAAGCATACGCAGACCTCAGGCACCGCCGGATGTCCTTCCTCGTCCTTGGCGGAGGCGATCTCGACGGCTGAAATGAGGTTTTCTTTCCCGTCCGTGCGCGGTACACCGATCGGCAGCTGGCTACCTGTGAAGATGACCGGTTTCGTGAGTCCGTCCAGCATGAAACTCAATGCCGATGCAGAGTAGGACATCGTGTCGGTTCCATGCAGGATGATGAAGCCGTCATAGTCCTCATATTTCTCTTTTATCAGTCTTGCAAGGTCCTGCCATAGCGAGGGTTCCACGTCGGACGAGTCTATAGGCGGCTCGAACGAGTAAGTGTCTATCTTGAATGCGAACTTCCTTATTTCAGGAACTTCGTCAAGAATCTGGCTGAAGTCGAAAGGCTTGAGTGTCAAGTCTTTCATGTCCTGTTTCATGCCGATCGTACCTCCTGTGTAGATGAGCAGAAGGGCTGATTTCTGTGTCATGTCGTGTGTTCTGGCCATAGTTTATCTGGATTCGAAATTGAACAGTCTGTATTGTTTTCGCGACAGGTCTGTCTGTCATGTGGTTTCAAGATTGAAGAGTCTGCAGGCATTGGCAGTGGTTGTCTCAGCCACTTCTTCGAGGCTGATTCCTTTTTGCAACGCCACTTTCTCGGCGATAACCGGTATGTACGAACTATCGTTCCGTTTCCCTCTGAAAGGAACCGGGGCAAGGTACGGAGAGTCAGTCTCCAATACGATGTGACTTAGCGGAATCTTCTTCAGGGATTCTGCCACGCCCGCGTTCTTGAATGTCACTACGCCGCCTATTCCGACCAGCCATTCGCCGTATTTCTGAAGCCTCATGAAGGTCTCGTAACTGCCGCTGAACGCATGCATGTTTCCCCTGAGTCCCAGTCCTTTACAGCTGTCGAGTACCTTGAAGAAATCGTCTGTGGCATCACGTTCATGGATGTTGACGGGAAGGTCCAGTTTCGCCGCAATCTCGAACTGTGCCTTCAATGCCGCCTTCTGGAGTTCCGCCGTGTCTTTCGAGTAGTGGTAGTCCAGTCCTATCTCGCCGATAGCCACGACTTTATGGCTTGTCGCGGCCTTCTCCACTGCATTGACCTCCTCCTCCCAAGTCTCGGTTACAGAACCGGGATAAAGTCCGGCCATACTCTTCAGCATTGACGGGAACCTTGCCTCCAGCGCGAACATCCTGTCCCTTTCGGAACTGTCAATGTCAGGCTGAAGTATCAGTTTTATTCCGGCTTCCGCTGCCTTTTCCAGAATCTGCTCCTCCTCACCGGAAAATGCTTCATCGCACAAGTGTGCATGCGTATCAATATATGTGTATAAGGGCATTTGCTATCTTGTTTGATGCAAATGTAACTTATCTTTCCAAATGTTCAAAGACTGCAGGCAGATACTTGGCAATCCTTTGGGGCTTGTCTGGGCACATGCTGTTAGCTCAGTATGGCCGGATCGATGGTATAATTTCCTAAGAGTCCGGAGGTTATGATGCCGTCGCAGGCTAGTCTTCCTGTCAGTTCCACGACATCTCCGTAGTCGATGCCTGTCAATGCACTTATATCTTCGTCTTTCAGGTCCCTGTTTTTTCGTATGGTTTCCGCGATTGTGGCCAATGCGGTCGCTGTCGTGTATCCCGTCTCGTGGAGATACCTGCGGAACGTATATGTCCTTATGTCGGTTATTCCCGCTGCCGCGGCGTGCCCCAGCCCAAGATCGGAAACGAGGGTGTCAATGTCAATGACAGGTTCTGCCATCTTCTCTCTTATCAATGAGTTGCAGCCTCCGGAGCATGTGTCGTCAATCCTTCCGGGCAGGGCATATACGCCTCGGTTGTAGGAATATGCCAGCCTGCAAGTCATGAGTCCGCCGCCTTTTGTCCGCGATTCTATAAGTATCACTGACTCGGAAAGTCCGGCTATGATTCTGTTCCGTCGGAGAAAATTTATGGCTTTCGGGACTGTTCCGGGAGGGTAGTCGGTGACCAGTGCGCTGCCTGGGCTGTCTGCGATTTTGTCAGCCGCCCAGCCGTGGCGGAAAGGATAGACAGTGTCAATGCCAGTGGGCAGAACAGCGATTGTCGGCAGTCCGTTGTCCAATGCCGCATTATGGGCTGTGATGTCTGTCCCCAATGCCAAACCGCTCACTATCATTGGCTTTGTCTCTGCCCGGCTGAATGCCGCGACTATCTTTGTGCACCATTCTGTGCCATAGCTGGTTATATCTCGTGTGCCGATTACACCGATTGCCGTGCGTTTGTTGAAAACCTCCTCCGGTGGCGTGGAACTCTTTATGTACAGTCCGGCCGGGGCATCGTGACAGTCCCTGAGAATCTCGGGATACCTCTCGTCGGCAATACATAGAAATCTGCAGTTGTCCTTTTCCAGTTTCTGCAGCTCGAGTCCGGCTTCCGCTACACTGTCCCGGTTTATCTTTGGCCAGTATATGGAATTCGGTTTTAAGGTCAATGCCAGTTCGTCCTTGTCTGCACGGAAGACTTCCCTGGCTCCGCCGAAATGTTCCGCCAGTTTCAATCCCAGTGCCGGGTTGAAGCCGAAAATCTTGTTCAATGCGCACCATGGCGCGAGCTGTTCAATGCTATCGTATATCATGCGGTCTTATTATTTCCGACGGCTAAGGTAGCGTGTCCGGACAGCATTTAATAGGAAAAGTGGCTCAAGTCCTGGGAAATGAGCCACTTTTTTATGTTTTTTAAACTTTTTCCGATTTTTCTTAAACTTCCCTGCATGTGAAACCACCTGCAAAAATGTTTTTCTTAAAGATTTCCGGCATTGACCTTCATCAGATGATGAGTAGGGAGTCTCCGTAAGGTCCGAATTTGTAGCCTTCCTTCAACGCGATTTCGTAGGCGTTCATGACATTGTCATAACCTCCGAAGGCTGCGACAGCCATGAGCATTGTCGAGCAAGGCATGTGGAAGTTGGATACAATTGCGTTCGGAACCGCGAATCTGTAAGGAGGGAAGATGAATTTGTTGGTCCATCCGTCATAAGCCTGGACTTCGTCGTTGGTGGTGACGTATGTCTCAAGGCCTCTCATGACGGTGACTCCGACAGCGAGAACTTTGTGGCCTTCGCGTTTGGTCTTGTTGATGACTTCTGCAGACTCAGGAGTGATGATGAGCCTCTCCGAATCCATCTTGTGCTTTGAAAGGTCTTCCACATCCACTTTGCGGATATAGCCGATACCCATGTGCTCTGTGATGAATGTCTTGTTTATATCCTTGAGAATCATCATGTTGAAGAGTTCGCGGCTGAAGTGGAGTCCTGCAGCAGGTGCAGAGACGGCGCCTTCCTTGTCGGCGAAGATGGTCTGGAAATTGACCTTGTCCTCAGGTGTGACCTTTGGTTTTACGTATTTAGGGACCGGTGTTTCGCCGAGGCTGAACAATGTCTGCTTGAAGTCTTCGTATTTTCCGTCGTAGAGGAATCTGAGGGTGCGGCCTCTGGATGTGGTGTTGTCAATGACTTCCGCCACGAGGCTGTCGTCTCCGAAGTAGAGTTTGTTTCCGATTCTGATTTTTCTTGCAGGCTCGACAATCACATCCCAGAGTCTCTGCTCTTTGTTGAGTTCCCTGAGCAGGAATACCTCAATGTCGGCACCTGTTTTCTCTTTCTTTCCGAGAAGTCTTGCCGGGAAAACTTTTGTGTCGTTCAGGACGAATGTGTCGCCCTTTCCAAAATAGTCAGTGATGTTCTTGAAAATCTTGTGCTCGATTTCACCTGTGTCTTTGTGAAGCACCATCATGCGGCTTTCGTCTCTCCATTTTGCAGTAGGTTCGTGTGCAACGTCGTTTTTGAGCGAAAGCTGAAACTGAAACTGTGATAATTTCATTATATTGTCCTCTAATATATAGTCAAAACATTACTCAAGTTTCGCAAACTGTCAAACTTGCTGAACCTCAGCGGAAATATGAGGGCTGTCACTCGTCCGGAGGCTGTTAGCCCAACGCGCTTTTTTATGTGAACGTTGCCCTCGCCCTAAATCCCTCCCCTCGGGGAAGGGACTTGCCCTCGCCCTGTCGGGCTCCAAAAGCGGTGTTTCGCCCTTGCGAAACTTGAGTCAAAACATTATTATATACGAGAAAATATCGAATTTGTTTCATCTCGTCCTTTCTTTTTTGTAAGTTTGCGGAATATGCACAAGATATATTTTGACCGCAGGTCCATTATAATATGTACTCCGGAGGAAGCAGCATTGACAGACCCCAATGCTGTCGAGTTTCATTTTACCGACAGGAACGACATCCGTCCGCTGGTGGAGATGTTCGAGACTTCGACAACTCTCGAGCGTATCTACATCCCTTCCGATTCTGTGGAGGAGTGTTACCGGATTGTTTGCGGTCAGTTCAAGGAGGTCAATGCTGCCGGAGGTCTGGCCTGCAATCGTCGTGGTGATTTTCTGATGATTCGTCGTGACGGCCTCTGGGATCTTCCGAAAGGCCATCAGGAGGCAGGTGAGGATATCAGTGTCACAGCTCTCCGTGAGGTCGAAGAAGAAACCGGTGTTGAAGATCTGCAACTCGGTGACCTGATATGTGTTACCGACCATTGTTATCGCCGTAACAACATCTGGCACCTCAAGCACACCTGGTGGTACCACATGTCCTACCTCAAACCGGTCGATCTCATCCCCCAGACCGAAGAGGACATCACTAAAGCCGCCTGGGTAGCCAAGTCCAGCCTTCCGCCCTACCTCAAGAACACCTACCCCTCCATCAGAGAAGTATTCCTCGCCGCCAAAATCGTGTAGCGGAGAGCGGATGTGAGGGTGACAGGGTTCGCCGCGAGCATTTCCGGAGTTACATCTCGATGCGTGGTGGGCGTCTACGGCGTTGCGTCTTGGTGCGGGCGGGACGGTGCCACACTTGATTTTGTAATAAGCTGAAAATCAGATATTTGTATTTTAGGGCGTGGAATTTCGACCAAAAAAAGGCCGCGATTCCACGCCCTTTATAAATGCCCATTGATTATCAATGCCTTACAAAGGGGCCCGTGGCGCCGTCCCGACAGAGGGGACGGGGTGATGAATATGCTTGTGGCATTGACTCGGACTGGCCAGGTTCAGGTGGTGGTCAATATACCCGTGACACCTTTCCGACGCGTCCGCTAGGGGATCTCAATGCCATCATGCATTTTCTGCCACAGATTTCGTCTTTTTGGCGTATTGAATGTAGTTAAACGAGTTTTTTCTTGCATTATTGTATGAAACTTCTATATTTGCATGTGGCATTTGCTCTGTGTTTGCATTTAATTAACTCATTATAATACAACTGCCGATGACCACAATGTGTGCTTTATACATGGGTGGATTCAAGGCTTTCTGAAACAGTATCTGTAACCTACTAATTTTTAATCTATAATGTACATGAAAACAACAAGAAAAATTTTGGCGTTTCTTGTTGCAGCTGCTACAATTCTTACTGCAGCATGTGACAAGACAGAGAAAAAGACCGAAGAGAAGAAGTCACTGTCGGTCTTGTTGGAAAGCATTTCTTTTGACAGTGTCGGAGGAGTTCAGGAACTTGGAATCAATGCTTCTTCGGGATGTATGTGGACCGTATCTGCCGATGCGGACTGGATCAAACTGTCACCGGTACTCGGAAAGGGCGAAGGTGTTGTCAATGTTACCGCCGATGCCAATGTTGAATATGAAATGCGAACAGGTACAATTATAGTTGCCTCAGAAGGATTGCCGGACGTGAAAGTCTCTGTGGTACAGGAACCTGCGAAAGAACCGGAAGAAGATGCAGTCATTCTCAAGACTGTGAATTGCTACTATGCAGGTGATTTCTGGGGTACTGACGGAAAACTGGACGATGTCTATCTCGAGATGACAGATATGGTTATAAGTGAAAATGGTAATGTCAAAGGTCCCGGAATTGTCCTCAGTTTGGACCTGAACATTGCTGCCGCGACCTATGATACATTCTCCATTGAAGGTACTTTTACGCCTAATTCTGCTCTTCCGCCTGCACAGAAGGGAACATTCAATGTCGATGCTGAAGGAGACACCAGTCCTACATACATTCTGGAATGTGATGAAAATGGCGGAAACACCCGAAAAGATATTGTCGGCGGGGAAGTGACTATCAGAAAGTCAGGAGAAAGCTATTCTATGGAAATGATGTTTACCTTCCCGGATGAGACATCTTTGAAAGTTGCCTATAATGGAATCGTGAATTTCTATGATGATACAAATGATGGGAATTCTACCCTCAAGGAGAATATAACTCCTTCATTTACAGCCGTTACTGGAGAGTTTGCATCATGGGGACAGGATGGAGTGACATCTGATGTGCTGGTACTTAATTTCTCTGGAGATGAGGCGCAGAACCCTCGTGATTATATGACAATGTTCTTGAATGTGCCGAAGACGGCTTGGAAATCAGGTAACATTGATGGAGAATACAATATCATTGAAAAGGATATAAATGAAATTCTGGTCAGCGACCTCGTGCCAGGTACGGCGATTCCTGGTTACTTGTCGAAAGATGCGGACAACAACCTTGTGTTGGGCGGCGGATGGTACTACTCTCGCGCATCGATTGACGGGCAGTCCCAGCTTGCGAATATGGCTCCGTTTACTTCAGGGACATTGAAAATCGAACATGAGGGTGATACATATACGATTACGTATTCGTTTACAGATGACAATCTTGCGACACCTCATACCATTTCGGGAAAATACACTGGTACTGTGATACTTACCAATGTTGAAGGAGAGAAACCGGATCCTGAGAAACCGGACCCTGACAAGCCGGATCCGGATGAGCCTGCTAAGCCGTTGATTGACCTTATAGCAGGTGGCAATCTTGGCCAGTTTACTGATGGCGGAAGATGGTAATGATTAAGTTAACTAGAAAACATGAGCACAATGAAAAAGAATATAATATTCCTCTCGGGTTTGGCTGCATTGACATTGATTTCCTGCAACAAAGAATTGACGGAACAGACACCAAATCCAGTAGCAGATAAGGAAACTGTCACACTTTCAGGATTTTATCCATCAATAGAAGCTCAGACCAGGATTGCAATTTCCGGAAATGCGGCCAAGTGGAGTTCCGGAGATGAAATCACAGTGTTTGCATCTTCTGCAAAGACTCCTGCCAAATTCAAATTGACATCAGGCGATGGTACGACCAATGGCACATTTACAGGAAAGCTTGAAGGAAAGGCGGATGACGATGTGTACGTCCTGTATCCATATTTGACAGACCCTTTCGGAAGTGGCATTGACCCTGCTCCTTCTGAAGTGAAACTTCATTTCAATGGGCAGACTCAGGATGGTTTTGGCACGAATGCGGAGGCTCATCTTGGTGGATATTCGTATATGGCTTCGGCTCCTGTGAAGCTGTCTGACGGAAAAGCTGATCTTTCTTTCAGTCATCTTACGGTGAAGATGGCATTCGAGTTTTCTTTGCCTGAAGCTGCAACTGTGAAGTTCTTGACTATCTATGCTTCTCGTGATGTCTTTTATGATACCGGAGTTGTGGACCTTACTGCAGAGACGCCTGTCGCAAAGGGATGGGGTACAAAGAAGAAGTCATTTTCAATGGGATTCAAGAACTCTAAAGTGGCTGCGGGAGAGAAAGTTACTGCCTATGCTATGATGCTGCCGACGGACCTTTCGTCCAGTTCTGTCACTTTCTATATCTCTGCCGAGACGAAGGATGGAAAACCTGTGACATACACCGTGAAGAAGAATAAGGGTCTTAATTTCGAGGCTGCGAAATCGTACGTTGCAGATGTCCCTTCTTTGTCGAAATTCAATACCGCCGGACTGGATATGGTTCTTGTTCCGGGCGGGTCAATGAATATATGCGGAATTTTCAAGCAAGATGATGATGCGGCTAATCTGGCGACTCTGAACAAGGACTATCGTGTGGAGTCTTTCTTGATAGGAAGGACAGAGATTACCAATCAGCAATACTGTGATTTTCTTAATGCGCGTAAGCCAATCGAGGTTGTGCTGAATGCATGGATTACTGATGGCTTGTGCCAGATTGAGAATCTTGGAGATGAATATTCTCAGGAATGGGTGCCTAAGAGCGGGCCGATTCTCGATGCGGACGGTAAGACGACTCATGTCGGCAGTTATGCTGACTATCCGATGATTGGTGTTACCGGACTCGGTGCCAATGCGTATTCTGTTTACATCGCGGAGAAGAAACTCGGATATCCGTCCAAGGATTCCGGTTGGTATCTCCCGACTGAGGCGCAGTGGGAATATGCTGCTGTAGGTAGTGAATGGAATGAGAGTTGGGCTGAAGAAATGATTGCAGGTTGTCTTTATGACGAAGATTACAACAAGTATATGTGGTCTTGCAAGAATTGTGATTCAGAGGGCAGCAGTTGCCTTGGTGTCTATGTGGGCAACGGCTCAGATCCTGGCGCTGTTTCGGGATCGGGAAGTCTTAACGGCGGAACTCATCCTGTTGCTAAACTTCTTCCTAACTATCTGGGTGTCTATGACATGAGTGGCAATGTCGGTGAAATTTGTTCCGATTACTATAATGCTGAACAGTATCCTTATGGCAGTTCTCTTAATCCTCGCAATTCCAATCGTGCGAATGCATATGATACAGGTGATGCGGGATATGCCAGAGTGGTACGTGGCGGAATGTGGTTCTCAATCCCGGACTATGGCTGCACTTATGTCCGTGATATGATGGGCCAGGCTGCTTCCTACAACTTTACCGGTTTCAGGATGGCCATGCCTTTGAAGTGATGTCGTTCCGACGCGCCGTCAACGGTTCCCGAGTTGCGTCTTGGTGCGGGCGGGACGGTGCCACACTTGATTTTGTAATAAGCTGAAAATCAGATATTTGTATTTTAGGGCGTGGAATTTCGACCAAAAAAAGGCCGCGATTCCACGCCCTTTATAAATGCCCATTGATTATCAATGCCTTACAAAGGGGCCCGTGGCGCCGTCCCGACAGAGGGGACGGGGTGATGAATATGCTTGTGGCATTGACTCGGACTGGCCAGGTTCAGGTGGTGGTCAATATACCCGTGACACCTTTCTGAGGCGCCGTGCCGGGCGGGAATCGGGGCGGATTTGAAAGTAATTGGGGAAGTGTAATGCGTTATCGGCATAAATTTATTAATTTTGTTGCCGGGAAACCCGGTGGGGAAAATCGGGGTTCGGAGAATAAAACACTAACATCATGGAAACTGGAACAGATAAGAAACTTGCTAAGTCATTGATGGACATCAAGGCGGTTCTGCTTAGGCCGGAACAGCCTTTCACTTGGGCATCTGGCTGGCATTCACCTATTTATTGTGACAACAGAAGAATCCTTTCGCATCCTGAACTGCGTGCGCAGGTAGCAGAGTGGCTGGCAGAGAAAGCGATGGAACTCTATCCTGAGGCAGAAGTCGTAGCTGGTGTTGCTACAGGAGCCATTGCACATGGCGTTCTCGCTGCTGACAGGATGAAGAAACCTTTCGTATATGTGCGTCCGAAACCAAAGGATCATGGAACCGGATCACAGATAGAAGGTGAACTCGCTCCTGGAAAGAAAGTCGTTGTCATTGAGGATCTTATCTCTACAGGAATGAGTAGTCTCGCGGCTGTCAAGGCTCTTAGGGACGCCGGCGCGGACGTGCTCGGAATGGTGGCGATCTTCACATACGGATTCGATCTTGCGGCACAGCGCTTTGCAGAAGAAAACGTGAAACTCGATACATTGTCATGCTATTCGGCACTCGTTGAGGTGGCCGGAGAGACAGGATACATATCTGCATCCGCAGCCGAGTCACTCCACGAATGGAGGGCAAACCCTTCAGAATGGGGAAAGTAGCATTGACCTAAAATATAATTGATATGGAGGTTAAGAGCAAGCACAGGTCGGTGCGAAGGGCGCCGTACATGCTTTATATGCCGTTCGCGGACTTGAGGAATTTCGTTGCAATGCTCCCCGAGGACAAGAAAAAGGACATTGAGGCGGATTATGATTCGTTGCACGCGACTGTTCAAGGGTTCAATGTCGGTGTGCGCGTTCAGGAAAGGGTTCCTTATTCACGCATCACATACAAGGACGACGGAGCGCCGTTCCAGTTCACTGTCAATATTCACTTCGATGCTGACGGAGGCAATCCGGACAGCACTGATTTTCACATCGATATACAGGCCGATCTTAATTTCATGATGAAGATGGTGCTTGGTTCCAAACTGAAGGACGTGGTGGATAAGATGGTCGATTCAGTCGCAGATATGGCTGAAGGCAAGATGCCGGAAGGCATTGACCCGTCAATGTTCCCTGATGGAATGGATCCGTCCAAGTTCGGCATCAAACTCTGATTTCTTTTGAACACGGTTTTCGAGACATATCTTAAAGAGGCGATAGGGGAGGACAATGCCCGTATCGCCCTTGATGCGTTATCCGGGCCTGCTTCAGTGTCCGTGAGAATGAATCCGGGGAAGGTCAATGCGGGTGTTGTCAATGCGGGTGTGACCGAGTTCAATGCCGGAATTGTCAATGCTGATGTGGCCGAGGCTGATGCTGATATCTCTGCTAATCAAGCCTTTACGGGATTGATGGTAAATTTTCCATCTGAGATTTGCCGAAAAATATCCCCTGTGGCATGGAGTCCTTACGGAATTTTCCTGCCGGAACGCCCATGTTTCACACTTGATCCGCTGCTCCACGCAGGCTGCTACTATGTCCAGGACTCGTCGGCAATGTTCGTCGGCCACGTCTTCCGGGAAGTGTTGAGGTCAATGCTGGAGTCCGGAAAGATAGGTGGCGGAAGACCTGTAAGGGTGCTGGATTTGTGTGCTGCGCCGGGAGGAAAGACAACAGATATCCTCGCATCATTGAAAATGTCGGGCTGCCAGTCTTATGTGCTGGTTTCCAATGAGATAATGAAACAGAGGGCTGCTGTTCTGGCTGACAATGCCGGGATTTGGGGCGACCCTCATGTCGTAGTTACCTCAGTGGATCCCAAGGCGTTTGCCTCACTTCAGGGCTATTTCGATATCATCGTCGCTGACGTTCCGTGCTCCGGAGAGGGCATGTTCCGCAAGGACGCCGAGGCTCTCGCCCAATGGTCTGCCGACAATGTCGCGTTGTGCCAGGCCCGACAGCGCCGAATCGTCGCTGATGTGTGGCCCGCATTGGCAGAGGGCGGGTCAATGATATATTCGACTTGCACGTTCAACCGGTTCGAGAATGATGACAACGCGGAGTGGATTGCGTCGGAGCTCGGAGCGGAAAAGTTTATTTTCAATGCTGATTTTCAGGGAGTTCTGAAGACCGGTATGGGGGCCGGACTGGTGCCTGGACTGGTACCTGGTGAGGGCCAATACTGTGCAGCATTGACAAGAACCTCCGAGAATCGCGGCTACGCGTTTGCAGGCGGCAGGCGTCAGGACCGGAAGGCGGTAGCGGATCTTCCGAAAGACATTGACCTGAAGGTGAGGAATTTTTTTTGCGGGGAGGTCAGGTCAATGCTGCGGTCAGATATGATTGTCGCTGTGCCTGAGGAACTTATGGACGAAATCAGAGTGCTCGATGTGCTTCGTCCGATTTTGAGGGGAACGGCCGTCGGGCAGTTGAAAGGTAAGGATATTGTTCCTGATGAGGATCTTGCTTTGTGCATGGATTTGAAACGGGGAGTGTTTCCGGAGGCGGAATTGACGAGGGAACAGGCATTGGCCTTTCTCCATAAAGATACATTGACATTGACAAATACCGGAAGGGGGATTGTGCTGCTGACTTTTGGCGGGCATCCGCTCGGGTTTGTGAAAAATCTCGGAAATCGCTGCAACAACCTGCATCCGCAGGGGCGGCGAATCCGAATGAACATTGATTGATATGCGCAGATTTATTGTTTTCGTAGCGGCGGCCGTGTTGTTTTCGAGTGCGGCTCTGGCTCAGGTTTCGTCTAAGGATTTCAATGACAGGTATCAGCTTCTGGTGTCGAAGCTGGGGCCTTCCGGTGTGGGTATCGAGACGTTGATCAATCGTTGGGAGGCAGCGTATCCTGATGATATTGAGATGCTTATAGCGAAGTTTAGTTTTTATTTCTCGAAGTCGCAGAGTTCTTCTGTGGTGGTCAAGGATCAGGACAAGTATCTTGGTGAGAAGCCGGTTTTTTCGCTGAAGGATTCGACGGGGAAGGCCGTGAATTATTTTACGGAGAATTTTTATGATGATGAGCTGTTCGGCCAGGCCCAGAAGGCGTTGGAGAAAGCGATTCAACTGGCTCCGGACAGGCTGGATTTCCGTTTTATGAAGACGGCGGCGTATGTCGGTTATGAAAAGGAAAGTCCTGACATGGCGTTGTCGGACCTCAGGTCGCTCATTATCTACAATGAGACTCAGCATCCTTCGTGGGTGTATGCTGCTGATGGTAAGGTAGATGAGGAGTTTTTCGTGGCGGCTGTCCAGGAGTATTGTTATGCGTTTTTCAAGTATGCGACTCCGGGTTCCTATGAGGCGTTCCGTGAGTTGTCCCAGACGATGCTGACTTACAGGCCGAATGATGTTCTTTTCCTGGATAACATGGGTTCGTATTATCTGGTGGTGAAGAAGGATAACAAGCAGGCGCTCAAGTATTACAATAAAGTGTTGAAAATCAAGCCGGATGATCTTACGGCAATAAAGAATGTGGTGCTAATGGCGAGGTCTTCGGGGAATGTGAAGCTGGAGAAGAAGTATCTTCCAATGCTGGTGAAATACACTGATAGTGAGGCAGAAAGGATGTCGGCAAAGGCTAGGCTGGAGAAGTTGTAGGGGTCGCTGGGAATTGGCTTGAAAGTCAGGGAGTCCATAGTGAGGAGCGAGAATTTGTCTTCGGTCTTGTGAAGGGGTACTGACTTTTCCTGTATCGCCTGGATTATTCCTATTTTGCGTGGACTTCTAAGAGAGTCCGGGTGGCCGCCGCGCTGAGGTCAGACAGTGGGAAACCCTGCAAGTAGCGGCTGTGGAGGTCGGCGGATTCGTTTTTCTGGAAAGTCTGATAGTCAATGAGTTATAGAATTAGCCTCTGCCGAGGGGAAGAGTGTCTGAAAAGTCAGACATTCCACAGTGAGGAGCGAGAATCCGCTTTAGGCCCTGTATAGGAGTCCGGAGTGTTTCAGTCTGGCAAGGCCTTTTAAGATAGCCTGGGAGGGAAGACTGGCTTTGTTTTGCGGCATTTCTCTCTGGATATGAATGACTTAGGAGGATGATTTTATCTCAGGAAACTTTGTGGATTCGCTTATGATCTTGTGAAGAGGTGGACTCTTTCTGTATCGCTTGTGCGTTTTGTGACGGCATAAGGGCTGGAATTCTTGCTTGGAATGTGATGAATTGTGATGTGGATGTGAAACAAATGACCGTGACTTTTGTCAATTAAAGAAAAATACGTATATTTGCAGTCGGGAAAGTCGTACACGACCAGCTCCCTCTAAACTCCCCCAGGGTCGGAAGGCAGCAAGGGTAGGAGGTTGTAGCGGTGCGATGTGCTAAGCTTTCCCTTTTTTTGTATCCGAATGGCAGAGCCGTGGGCTGTGGATGTCGGCGGATTTGTGTTTTATAAGTCCCTGATAGTCAAGTGTTTCTGAAATTCCAATCTGCCGACCTCTCCTCTCGTGATTTGTAAGCGTCTCCGGAGTTACGTATTGACGCGTTTTCAGCGGTTCCGTACTTTAGATTTTAGGTGTGATTTTTGACCTTCTTGACAGGTCAATTCATCTGTAATTGTTTGTATCTTAATTGATTAGGTAGTAAGTCTCTTGCCAAGAGGGGTCAATGAAAGGTGGTCTTGGCAGATTCCTGTCGTGGCTCTAATCTCGTAATACGCTCAATATAAGAATTTTACAGCGAATGTGTCCGGAATCACGCCTGCCAAGAAGGTCGAAAATTTGCGTCTGTCGTAAGCTTCTCCGGAGTTGCGTCTTGCAACATGAACCCCGGAAGCGGGACGGAGCTACGGCTGTTTAACGTGTAACCAGGGCTGTCCCTAGACTATACTCAGATACGCCTGGCGTAAAAACTTTACTGAACCATCGGAAAATTTGACCTGGAAGGTACCGCCATCCTTGGAAACATCTATTATCTCACCGACACCGAAAATCTTGTGAGACACCTGAGCACCAATACGATACGGATTTTCATAGATGGCACGGTCTGCAGCAAAGCCATCATTCACATCACCGAAATCGCCTCCAGATCCGCCGAAACCGGCCTGGGCACCACTACCAAGCCCATCACCAATGCCTTGAAACGCCATCTCAGGACGGAAATTCTCCTGGTCCAGTACATGAATCATATTCTTGGTCCGGCCCCATAAGTACTCAGGCATGACTCCCTCAGTCACAAACATTGACCTGCGAATCTCAGTAAGAAAACGAGACGGATACTTGTTCATCTTAGTAGAAACATTGAACCCCTCAGACTCGGTCAGAAACAACTCAGACTCAGCACGAGTGATAGCGACATACATCAGACGGCGCTCCTCCTCCTCACCATTCTTCTTGAACTCACGAATCGTCCTCATGCTCGGGAAAATACCCTCACTCAGACCCGTCACGAAAACATATGGAAACTCCAGACCCTTGGCCTGATGGATGGTCATGAGACGGACAACCGCCGACTCCTTACGGAAATCAGCATTGGAATACAAAGCTATATCTTGCAGATAATCAGACAGTTTTATCTCCAGCCCACCATGAGACTCCTCATAGAAACGGATTGACTTCACAAGCTCATCCACGTTCTCCAGACGGTCCTCATCCTGGTCTTCACGAAGCATTTTCTTAAGACCGCTCTTGTCGAGAATGATATTCATCAGGTCAGAAATGCTCCGTTCCTCCGCCAGCTTCCGCCCCATCTCTATCAATGCCAGAAATTCGGAAGCCCCCTTGATGCCGGCCAGCGCCGGGGTCTCTGTCAATGCCGTAAAAAGCGACCGTTCACCGGCATTGACACTACCCGTTTTCGCGGTAGCCTCTAGATTGGACATGAACTTCTTGCCCAGGCCACGTGCAGGGACATTGACAATCCTCCTGAACGACAGGTCGTCATTCGGGTCGGCGATTACGCGGAGGTAACTCAGCGCGTCCTTGACCTCTTTGCGTTCGAAAAACCGCACGCCGCCCCAGACCGAATACGGGATTTTTGCGGACATCAATGCCTGTTCGACGGGGCGGGAAAGGTATGACGAACGGTATAGAATCGCGAAGTCGGTAGGCCTGGCAGGAGCTGCGCCGTCACGCCCCTCGATACGCCTAACAATCTGATTGGCAATCCATTCCGCCTCCTCCTTCTCGGTCTTGCCATGGAAATGAGTCACCTTGACGCCATCAGGACGAAGTGTGAAAAGATTCTTGGGAATGCGATTCACATTATTGGATATCACACAGTTAGCCACATCCAGGATATTCGGAGTGGAACGATAATTCTCATCCAGAATGATAGTCTTGTCCGCAGCGAAATCCACAAAACGGTGAGGCTTCGCACCACGCCACTCATAAATGCATTGGTCAGGGTCGCCGACTATGAAAAGGTTCTTGTGGAACTCGGCAAGCTTCTCTATAATCTCCCAGTTGTCCGTGTTGCAATCCTGCGCCTCATCCACCATTATATAATTCAACTGATTCTGCCAATACTCGCGCGCATCCGGAAACCTGTCCAGAATATACTTTGTAAAATTTTCAATGTCATCGAAGTCCAATGCATAATCCTTCAGCTGGCGTGAAATGAAACATGCCAGTTCAGACTTCTTTATCTCGTCCGAAACAACAGCGCCGGGAACCATGTAGGTCGGGATGTAGTCATTCATTGACTTAGAGGAACTTACGCCCGCAAGGAAATTCTTGACAGTCTTTTCCGTGCGCTTCAGTCCCAACTCGTCCATGCACTCCTTCGCCACAGATTTCGCATCATCATCCAGAATCCTGAAATTCTTCGGGAAGCCGAGACGGTAAATCTCGCGGCGCAGAAACTTCACACAAAAACCATCAATCGTGCACACAAAGTCGTTGTAATCACCACTTTGGACCATTGCCGAAATTCGCTGCCGCATCTCAGCTGCCGCCTTGTTCGTAAAAGTGAGGCACAAAATATTGGCAGGGTCAATGCCGATTTCATTGACCAGATATGCATACCTGCAGGTCAATGCCTTTGTCTTGCCGGTGCCGGCACCGGCAACGACCCTGATTCGCCCTTCCGTAGAAGTGACCGCCTCCCTCTGGCGCGTATTGAGTTTACTTAGATAGTCCATGATGCGAAGATAGTGAAAGATGCGATAGAAGAATAGGATATGTCCAAGAAAAATTATGCCTGGAAATCGGGAACGACTCTGCCGGCGGATTATTTTTTGATTGTAAATTATTATCTTTGTAAATTGTATGAAACGCATTTTGTCTAAAATATCCAAAATATGGTTCCCGGCGCTTGTGGTCGGGATAGTGGCCGTGCAGAGTTTCGCGTCTGACTACTCCAGGAGTGCTGACATGTGGGGACGATTCTGGAGTCGCCCGGAGCCGGTGACGGACACCGTCATATACCATAATAATATATATACCAAATTCAGGTCCGAATATGACAGGGTAATTGCAGATTCTCTGTCGGACTTCCTTCTGGAAGACAGCGCAGAAGTTGCCGTGACTGCCAGAGATACAATGAAAGTCCCTGACTCATTGAGATTTACAGACCCGTTCAGATATAAGTACTACGTCGCCATCAAAGACTCATTGACACACGTAATTGTCAGAGACTCATTGAAAAAAGCCGGCGACAGCCTTGACTGGCCGAGGTTGGATTCTCTTTACAGACTCGACTCCATCGAAACTGCGATAAGAAAATTCAATGCCTGGTATGCGTCTTTGGACAAGGCCGCCAGGAAGAAGTACGACTTCGAACAGAAAATGAAGGTTCGCCAGCATAAGATCGACAGCATGCTGTCAGCAAAAGACAGCCTCATCGCCATACGGGACAGCATCAGGGAAAATACCCCGAGAATCCTAGAGACATTCGCCGTGCCGGACTCCATGTTCTACAAACGCATCCTTACATGGAAGAAAGACGAACACTTCAATGATTTGAAACTCAAGGACTTGGATACCTCGTACAACTATTGGTACAACGACTATCCGTTCTTCAGGGAGAATATCAATGTCTCATATCTCGGAACCATCGGCTCAGCAGTCCAGCCATATGACTTCAAAAAGAGAATCGGCAAGGAAGGCGTTTCATTCTACGCACCGTACGAAAGCTACACATATAGCCCTTACACACTTCCGATGTATAACACCAAGACACCGTACACGGAATTGGCGTACTGGGGAACACTTTTCGCCAATGCCGAGAGAGAGGAAGATGAACTGCACATCATGACGACACAGAACATCTTCCCATCATTGAACTTTACCCTGGAGTACGACCGCTTCGGCTCCAACGGTATGCTAGAAAACGAAAAGACAGACAACAGGACATTCGTCGCATCCACTAACTACATGGGCCGCAGATACCTCATGCACGCCGGATACATATACAATAAGATGTCACGCGGCGAAAACGGAGGTATCATTGACAATTTCTGGATCAGAGACACCACCGTGGGCTCCCGAGAAATCGACGTCAGACTGAAGGACGCATCGACATTGATAAAGAAAAACACCATTTTCCTGGACCAGACATACAGGATTCCGTTCACATTCATCCGCAAAATGCAGGAGCGAAAGGTCCTGAAACGCGAGAATATGTACAGGGACAGCGTCCTCGCGACAGGGGACAGTCTGGCAATCATGAAGATGGAGGACATGCTGGCCGAAAACCAGCAGATGCGCGATGAAAAAGCCGCTGCAGACACCCTGGACACAGATATTACAACCGCGTTCATCGGGCACACCAGCGAATACTCAGTCTATCGGAAGATATACAAAGACAAGATAGGAGTGAACGATACCGATGCTAAAGAACTGTATCACAACAAGTTCTATCTGAATCCAAACGCGACTTCAGACTCGCTGCGAGTCATGAAATTCGAGAACAAGGTGTTCCTGAAACTCCAGCCTTGGGCCACGGACGCCATCGTTTCGTCCATCAACGTCGGAATTGGCGACAAACTCCTGAACTACTACATGTTCACGCCGGACAGCTACCTGAAAACGAAGGGCGGCAACACCGTCTGGAACTCCGCCTACATCTACGGCGGCGCGAAAGGCCAGTTCCGCAACTACTTCCACTGGGACGCCGACGCGAACTACACCTTCCTCGGAAAGGAAATCAACGACCTTGAGGTCAATGCCAATGTTGGTTTCAACCTGTATCCGTTCCGCCGCCACCGCAAGAGTCCGATGTCTTTCAATGTCCATTTCGGAACCTCTCTCGACGAGCCGGAATACTACCAGCAGCATTATTACTCGAACCACTACAAGTGGGACAACAACTTCAAGAAGATATCCAGGACTGAAGTTTCAGGAGCGATAACCGTTCCTCATTGGAAACTGGGCATCGACGCAGGCTGGACCCTCATGAAGAACCATGTGTATTACAACGGGGAGGCGATGGCTGCCCAGCACGGGAGCGCAGTCAGCGTTCTCAACATTGGCCTGAACAAGAATTTCAAGTTGTGGGGACTCCATTTCGACAACAGGCTGCTCTTCCAGGTCTCATCTGATGAAGACGTGATACCTGTGCCGATGCTCGCCGTCAACTCCAGATGGTACTGGCAGTTCAATGTCGTCAAGAACGTGATGCAGATGCAGTTAGGTGCCAATGTTACCTATACCACCAAGTGGTACGAACCCGGCTACAGCCCTGCACTCGGCATGTTCTACAACCAGAAAGAAGAGAAATACGGCAACTGCCCGTACATCGACGCCTTCGTGAACATCCAATGGAAGAGGGCGTGCATCTTCGTTAAATTTGTCAATGTAGGAATGGGCTGGCCAATGGACAAGGCCGACTATTTCAGCGCCCACGGATATATCAGACCACAGAGAGCCATAAAATTCGGAATTTTCTGGCCATTCTATATGCAGCCATCCAGAAACAAAGCTGTAAGTGCCTCAGGATCATTGGGAGACGGCAACTCCTCCTCATCCGGAGGATCATCGGAAGGCGGAATGATGTCAGGATTCGGAGGAGGCGGAAGAAGCGGCGGGCTTAACCGCGGCGGCGGATTCGGCGGCTCATTTTAGAAACATAAACCGGCATGCGCTATGATACCGGACAAACTTAGAATAATTCTGAAGTACCTCGTACCTCCAGTAGCCATCATACTTGGAGTACCCCTTCTGCAAAGGTCAATCTCACAAAGAGGGGAGTTCGAGGGGGACAGACTCCGCTGCGCCATAGCGGCCACGGGAGGAAAGGGAATGAGATATTCCGTCGGCTACAACTACGAGATGCTCAGCCTGTTCTCATGGCAGATTGACAAGGAATCCGACATATTTCTGGCGGACGAGACCTGGCTGGACTCGCTGGAGACAGGCGCTGTGGACATCGTTGTCCTTCCTTATTCAGATTCATTGGTCTATGACCAGGATTACTATGCGTCGGTGCCACTCGCTGACAGCTCGGCCTGGATTGTCAATGGCAGTATGATAGCCGCGCACAAAGAAGTAAACCTCTGGCTGTCAAGATTTTGCATTACGGACGAACATGCCAAGCTTGCCAACAGGTTCAAGCCGGGATATGAACCGCACAGGAGATACCGCGAGGGCTGGAAATACAATACGCTGAGCCCTTACGACGACCTGATCCGTAAATATTCAGCAGAACTTGGCTGGGAAAGGGAAATGCTCACTGCATTGATCTGGCACGAATCACAGTTCCGTATCGAGGCCCATTCCCGTAGGGGAGCGGTAGGCCTCATGCAGATGATGCCGCGCACGGCGAACAGGTTCGAGGCTGACAATCTGCTTGACCCTGAGGAGAATATACGCGCCGCTGTGAAATATCTGAAACTCCTCCAGCGGATGTTCTCGCATTATACCAAAGATAAAACGGAACTGTCCAAGTTCACCCTGGCCGCCTACAATGCTGGGGAGGGACGTATAAAGGACTGCATAAACTATGCGGCTTCTATCGGAGCTCCACATCACACATGGAATGACATTGTCGCGATTATTCCTGACATGAGGGAAGATTCGATTCTGGATGCCGATACCGTGAAACTGGGTAAGTTCAAGGGCTATGAGACAATCAGTTACGTAAAAAAAATGACTTCTCTTTACGACTTGTTCTCCGCCTTGTCCGGCAGAAAATCTTCTAGCGCGCCCGCACCGTCGAAGCCGGATCCACACCCGACACGAAAAGACACGGCAAAAGGAGCAGCAGCATTATCACAAGATAAGAAATAACGTCCGCCGCAATGACATTGACAAGGTCAATGCTGACCGGAACGAAGGATACGAAGTAGTTTTCAGGGTTCAGTCCGATTATGTGGGTGCGGCTCTGGATGAAGCAGAAAAGGAGGGCGAGGGCGTTGCCTGCCAACATTCCCTTGAGCACGACTGACGATGCCACGCGAAGGAAAACCGACGCGATGGACCTGTCCGTCATACCCATTGATTTCAGGATTCCGATGGTGGAGATGTTTCTGAAAAGCATTATCAGGAGGGATGAAATCATGTTGAACCCCGCCACTATCGTCATAAGTATCAGGATGAAAAGGACATTGAAATCGATCAGCTCGAGCCATGAGAAAATCTCCGGATACATGTTCAATGCCGATGAGGCCACGACGGTGCTCTCGTCTTCAGGGGTGTTGAAAAGTACGCTTGCCCCGACTTCCTGAGTCATTTCGCGCATCATTTCCGCGGAGCGCAATTTGTCGTCCAGAGTGATTTCGATAGCGGATACCTCATTCGGGTCCCAGCCATTCACGCGTTGCAGGTCTTCAATGCCTGCGTAAACTATCAGCCTGTCGTCGCTTCCGAGGATGTCGTCGTAGATGAATGCGATGCGGAACTTCCTGGCTTTCACTGTTTTGCCGACAAAGTAAGTCAGCATTGAATCGCCCTCTTTCAGTCCCAGCATCGATGATAATCTGCGTGGAACCGACACTTTCAGGCTGTCGCCGCCTCCCGGAATGCCCTTGAAAAGAACACCTTGGATATCGGTGTCGGATTTGATGATGCCCGCGCTGTAAACTGCGGGTGTGATTCGGTCAATGCCGGTCAATGAGTCGAGTGACGGCATGTATGATGCGTCGCTTCTTATCGGGCTTGACTCGTTTATATAATTCAAATCCGGGGACGTCAGTCTGATATCCCCGGATATTGATGCGATTCCGCCACGAAGTTCTTTTCTGAATCCCGCTGACACGGCAACCGCAAGTATTATAATGAAGGAGGCGATGGCTATGGTGGCCACCGCTATCCTTCCTTGGAAACGTAATTTCCTGGCTATGAATGCAGAAGCGTTCACTACCAGATGTGTACTCTTTCGCTTTCAGGGCGATACATCTTGTCGCCTTCCTTGATTCCGAATGCGTCAAAGAACTGCTGGAAGTTGCGCAGGGAAACATTGACCCTGTTCACTGCGAGCGAGTGTACGTCGAGTTTGGTCAGGCGTGCCTTTTCCGCGTCGCGGATGTTCTGGGCCCATACTGCCGCGTATGCGAGGAAGAATCTCTGGTCGGTGGTGAAGCCGTCCATGACGGTGTTCTCGCCGTTGGTCGCGTTCTTAAGTGCAGAGTATGCGATGCTGATTCCGCCGTGGTCGCCAATGTTCTCACCTACAGTGAGTTTGCCGTTTGCCATGAGGCCCGGGAGAATCTCGACCTCGTCGAACTGCTTGATGAGGATCGCTGCTTTGGCATTGAACTTATCCGCATCTTCCTTTGTCCACCATGAAATCATGTTGCCGTCCTTGTCGAAGAGGCGTCCCTGGTCGTCGAAGCCGTGTGACATCTCGTGTCCGATTACGACTCCGATTGCGCCGTAGTTCATCGCGTCGTCAGCCTCAGGGTTGAAGAATGGCGGCTGGAGGATGGCTGCAGGGAAGCAGATTTCATTGGTAGATGGGTTATAGTAGGCATTGACAGTCTGCGGAGACATGCCCCACTCCTCTTTGTCTGTCGGTTTGCCGAGTTTGCTGAGGTTGTCGGCGGTGTACCATCTGCTTGCTGCGCGGAGGTTCTCGTAGTATGAAAGGGCAGGGTCAATGTCGAGAGATGAGTAGTCCTTCCACTTGTCAGGGTATCCTACCTTCACGATGAAGGCATCGAGTTTCTCGTGAGCCTTTGCCTTGGTGGTGTCGCTCATCCAGTCGAGCTCGTCAATGTGCTGTCCGAGGGCTACCTGGAGGTTCTTGACCATCTCGACCATTCTCTTTTTGGATGACTCAGGGAAGTATTTTGCAACGTACATCTTGCCGACTGCCTCGCCGAGGATGCTGTTAGGAACGCGCATTGCCCTCTTCCAGCGTGGTTTAGGTTCGGTGACTCCTGACATCTGTGTTCCGAAGAAGTCGAATGATGCCTTGTAGAAGTCGTCGCTTGTAGAGCCGCATGAACCACTGATGAGTCTGCCTGCAACGTAGTCCTTAAGGACATTGAGGTCGGTCTTTTCGATGAGTTTGCTGAATCCTTCGAAGAATGAAGGCTCGTTCACGTTCATGTGCTCCTGGTCAGGAATGTTCATCGCTGCGAAGTAGGTCTTGAAGTCGAAGCCAGGGTACTTCGCCTCGAACTCTGCTGTGGAGATAGGGTTGTAGAGTTTTTCCATATCTCTCTCCTGAACGCTTGTCCATGAGATGTTTGCGAGTTCGTCCTCTACGCCGAGTGCGTTTGCGGCTGCCTTCTCAGGGTTTTCAACACCTGCGAGTGTGAAGATCTTGGTGAGGAAGTTCTTGTAGCCTTTCTTGATTTCGGCATTGGCAGGGTCAGTATAGTAGTCTCTGTCGCCGATGCCGAGTCCGTCCTGGCCTACGTAGAGTATCTGGTTGTCGCTGTCCATCAGGTCTGACATCACGAATGTTCCGAAGAATGGAGCCTCGCCGTTCTGGTGGAGTTCAGCAACGAGTTTTGCGAGTTCGCTCTTGTCCTGAATTGCGTAAACTTCATCGAGGTATTTCTTCACAGGCGCGAATCCTTCAGCGTTCAGCCTTGTGGAATCAAGTCCCATCTTGTAGATGTCTGAAATCTTCTGTTCTACAGAGCCTTTCTCTGCGGTCATCTGTGTCATTTCCTTGAAGAGCTGGTTCAGGCGGTCCTCGTTGTTGTCATTGAGATAGTCGAATGAGCCGAATCTTGCGTATTCAGGCTTCAAAGGATTGTTCTTCTGCCATCCGCCTGTCGCATACTGGTAGAAGTCAGTTGCCGGTGACGCTGTCGTGTCAAGGTATGACAGGTCAATGCCGGAGATTTTGGCCTGTTTTCCGCCGGTGCAGCTGGCTGCCAATGCAGCTACTGCCATGAGCATAGTTATTTTTTTCATATAAACTGTGTTTATTGTTTGTTTCAATGTTTTGTTTGAATGTCAACGTCAGTGTCGCTGTTGTTGCCAGTGTTTGTTTCCGTATCGACATCCGGATGTTTATCCCGGGGTTTCCTGTTCATGGTAATGTCCGGGCCTCCCAGCTGGAGTTTCCAATCCAATTTGCGAAGTTAGTAAATTTATGCGATATTTGCCCGCTTTGTTAAAATCTGCGGTGTTTCCGCACAATTCGTTAAACAGTACAAAACAATGGTTAATTCAATAAAATCTGGTGCCGCACGCTACGGCACAGGCACACTTGGCCTTATTCTCGTCGCCATCGGTGTTGCCCTTTCTATCAAATCTGATCTCGGCACGGCTCCTATCTCGTGTCCTCCATACGTAGTATCATTGGCCGGATCCTTCAATATCGGCTTCTTCACAATCGGAACAGTCGGCCAGTACACGATGCTTATGCACTTGATTTTCATCCTGTTCCAGCTCTGCCTCCTGCGCAGCAAGTTCAAGCTCGAGCATCTCATGCAGATTCCTGCAGCTGTAGTTTTCGGAGTCCTCACCGACTGCGCAATCTGGGCTTTCGACTGGGTCAATGCCGGTTCGTATCTCATGCAGCTGGTTCTCATGTGCCTCTCTATCGTTGTGACCGCCCTCGGTATCAGTCTCGAAGTCAAGGGCAATGCCTGGATGCTGGCCGGCGAGATGACCAATGCCGCCCTGGCCGATGTCCTCAATGTCAAGTTCCGTAATGTCAAAATCGCTTTCGATATCTTCCTGGTAGTCGCTGCGGCCGCCATCGCCTGGTTCGCTTTCGGCAATTTGCTGGGCAACGGTTCCGAGAACGTGATCCGTGAAGGCACCATCATGTCAGCCCTCCTCACAGGACTCTGCATGAGGTTCACCGACAAGCTGGCCGATGTAATGGTTCCCGCTTCCGTAAAGAAGTATCTGTAGGGGGCGTGGCGGCAGTGAGCGTCTTCGGAGTTACCGACGCACGCAGTTATCAGCGCCTGGACGCGTGGCGGGACGATGCCACGGGCGGTCTTGTAACACCTTGATAATCAGATACCCTTTTATTTTAGTGTGGATTTTCGAACTTTTTTTTGCCGGAAATCCACACTGCATTTTGTAATTATCTGTGGGTCAATGTTTTATAATCGAGAGCGTGGCGCCGTCCCGACAGGAGGGGTAATATGCATGGAATCGCGACGTCGTCCTTTCACGATGTCATGCCATGACTCAGATTTTCTCTGATACTGACAGGACTCTGCATGAGGTTCACCGACAAGTTGGCCGACGTTATGGTACCCGCTTCCGTAAAGAAGTATCTGTAGGGGGCGTGGACGACCTGACTTGTGAACTGACACCTTACTGTGTCGAAAGTGCGTGTTAAGTATTCAAAAAGTTGGAAGTTGTATTACTAAAGCGTTGGTAATCAATGATATAATGGTCGGGGGGGGCAAATGCCTGGACTGCAGGCGCTAAACATGAAATCTAAATGAACCAGAAATGAACCATTTTCACGCGCTGAAATGTTAGGCTATATGACATATTTTGACTACCTTTGCAATCGGGTTTGTCAATCTCACACAGTGAGTTAGGCAAACGGTGATTATTATTGTTAAATCGAAGGCGATTATTTCGAGAGGAGAGGATGGTATGAGAAAACTGATAGAAAGTAGAACTTCGCAGCCGTCTGGAATTGAAGTGGCCGGAGGTAGAGACATAAAATAGATTGTCAATGAGGCAACTGGATAGTTCAATTGGTCAGTCTATAGCCGAGGAGCAGAAAATCGCGACCACAAATGTGGCAAACGACGAAAAAACTCTGAGTGGCATCAGTGCTATTGAACAGGGCGAGTCCTGTCCAAGATTATTGGTGCACCCTGACGGTCCGCTGAAGGAACTGCCCGGTAATGAGTTGGGTGATCTGTCCCATGAGGCGGATATGAAAAACTTTGGGGAAACAGACATGGAAACGCCTGCGAGCACGGTTATGAAACCGACTCGCGACCGGAGTCAGGCCCCGGTGCCGTGGAGTTATCTTTTCATCCGAAAACGGGATGCAGAATATTTCTCGTTGAAAGCTGAGACCGAGGGCGGATTCAAGACATTTGTCCATCGCACGATAGTTACAGACGCATCAGGAAAACCCACGAAAGGCAAACCGAACGGCAGTGCCCAAGACAGGGAAGCCAGTAATGGCACCACCGAGGGCCGACCGACAATCTCGGGCCTCATCTTTATCCAGGGCAAGACCAAAGTCGTCAAGAAATATCTTTGGGAACGGTTCCCGCAATACCACCTTGTGAACGATTGCAGCACACGCAAGGCCGCGGTCATCCCCGACAGCGTCATGCAGCCGTTCATGAGAATCGCGAACACCGACCCGTCACGAATACGATTCCTCGTCAACCCCTTGACACACTATGCCGAAGGCAACACCCTCGTCGAAATCATGACCGGCCCTCTAGCCGGACTGCAAGGATACATCATCCGCATTGACAGGGACCGGAAACTCGTCATCGGCGTCGGCGATATGACAGTCGCCATCGGCGGCGTCCACAAGGAAAACTTCGAAAAAGTCGAGGAAGTCGCGCGCGCCGTCAACATCAGGCAACGCGCCCTGCGACAAGCGGAACAACGACGCTTGCGCGAAAGGATTGAGGCCAATGTCAATGCCGACGTGGCGTCCCAGCCTCCGGACTCCGACAGGAACTCCTGCGAGGAACTTAGGTCAGCCTCAGGCAAAAAACCACGGACAGCCATGCCTGACCCGGACCCGCGCCTCCTGACTCCTATACAGCAGAAAGTCGATACCGCCTTCTTCACCCCGGAGACTTTCAATGACATCCTCGTCATCACGACCAACATTGAACTCTGGACAGAACGTGCCCGACGGCTCATACAGGCCGGCAACTTGGCCGACGCCTCAGAAATATTGACCTTTCTCCTCGAAGAGATAGGCTATTGGTTTACAAACATTTACAAAAAGAAAAGCATTGACTTGACGCCCGTGAAAAAGGCAGGGAACAACGCATATAAAACTGCATTGACCATCCTGGACAACAAACATTTACCTGAACGGACGAGACAAAATCTCGAAACAAACCTGGACTCACAAATGTTGAGACACGGATATTTATTCATTGCTTAAATCTCGCTAGTTATCGACTTGCTGATTGCTTGCGTGAATTGGAGGTCCTATTCTAGCACGGAGGCTGTAAGGCCCACGCACTTTTTTGTGCACGTTACCCCCACCCTAAATCCCTCCCCTTGGGGAAGGGACTTACCCTCGCCCTCGCGGGCTCCAAAAGTTGTGTTTCGCAAGAGCGAAACTTATATTCATTATGAAATAAACTGACAATATGATACTTCAAAGAATCTCAAACTGGTATTTTACAAAAAAAGCACTGCCACACCTCTGCATTTTGTTGATAGACTGCGCGATAGTCGCATTCTCCGGCTACGTCGGCTACTACATTGACAAAGGCGGTGACATCTTTGTGGACAGTTTCTGGCAGATTACGTTCGGGCTCATGGTCGGGCTCGTGCCATTCATCGTCGCATTCAGACTCCTTCACACATACTCAGGCATTGTCAGATACTCATCATTCGTGGACCTGCAGCGCGTCATGATGGCCACATTGTCCGGCTCCGTCGCATGCTACCTCCTCGGACTCGGCATAAACGGCATCTGGCCTGAGCAGCATACCATCATGGTACCGGACCTGCAGACCGTATTCATAATCTTCGTAGGCAGCTCACTCTTCCTGTGGGTTGAACGCGTGGTCGTGAAACGCCTCTTCGACTCATTCAATCTGGACAACGCCACCCCGGTCGCCATCTATGGCACCAAAGCCGGCGGCATCAGCATTGCCAAGAGCATAACAGCTGTCAAGGACAAGAAATATTCCCTCCAGGCCTTCATTTCCGACGGAAAAGAAATGAAAGGCTCATATCTCATGGGCAAGCCGGTATTCCTGAACGAACGGGGACTCGCCGAGAAACTCAGACGAGAAGGCGTCAAAGCCTTACTTGTATCCCCGTTGAAAACCGAAAAGTTCCGTAACAATGCCGAAATGGTGGACGAGTTCATCTCAGCCGGGATCACCATCATGGTGATGAACAACGGCGAGGAATGGGACGGAAAAGAAGAAAACCTCACACACCAGAACCTCCGTCCGGTGGACATCGAAGACCTTCTGCCACGCGAGAAAATCGAAGTGGACATGAACGCCATCGGCAAGCTCCTGACAGGAAAACGCATCCTCATAACCGGAGCGGCAGGATCCATCGGTTCCGAAATGGTCCGTCAGGTAGCCAAATTCAACCCTTCTGAAATGACCCTCATCGATCAGGCGGAAACTCCGATGCACAATATCCGAATGATGATGGCCCACGATTTCGGACACATCAGCAACAGAACCATCGTCACCAGCATCACCAACAAAGAACACATGGAGCGTATCTTCGCGGCCTACAAACCGGAATACGTGTTCCACGCAGCGGCATACAAACACGTGCCAATGATGGAGGACGACCCGGCAATCGCGGTCCAGAACAACATCTACGGTACCCGCGTCATCGCGGACCTCGCCGTGAAATACGGCACCAAGAAATTCGTGATGATATCCACCGACAAGGCCGTGAACCCGACCAACGTCATGGGCTGCAGCAAGCGAATCTGCGAAATCTATTGCCAGAGCCTTAACCAGGCCATCGCTGAGGGCAAGGTACAGGGCATAACCCAGTTCGTCACCACAAGATTCGGCAACGTCCTCGGTTCCAACGGCAGTGTGATTCCTATTTTCAAGGAGCAGATACGCGCAGGCGGACCTGTCACAGTGACACACCCTGACATCATCCGCTACTTCATGCTTATCCCTGAAGCCTGCAAACTCGTCCTCGAAGCCGGAACTATGGGCAAGGGCGGAGAAATCTTCGTATTCGACATGGGCCAGCCGGTCAAGATAGTTGACCTCGCAAAGCGAATGATCTCGCTCTCAGGCGCGAGGAATGTCGAAATCGAATTCACCGGCCTCCGCGATGGAGAAAAACTCTATGAGGAAGTTCTCAATGACAAGGAGGGCACTCTCCCTACTGTCAATCCTAAGATCATGGTGGCCAAAGTCCGTGAATACGACTATGCTACCGCATGCGAAAACGAGCGCCGCCTCATGGAAGTCTCCAAGACCTTCGACGATATGGCTATCGTCAAGGTCATGAAGGAAATCGTGCCGGAGTACAAGAGCCGCCAGAGCAAGTACGAGATACTTGACAAGAAGCCGGCTGCAGCACAGGCAGCAAACTAACATTGACAAAAATTACTGAAAAATGAAAGATATTAAGGAAATTAAGGTGGCTGTGGCCGGTACAGGATATGTCGGACTCAGTATCGCAACTCTGCTTTCACAGCATCATAAAGTGACAGCTGTAGATGTCATCCCGGAAAAGGTGGAGAAAATCAATAACAGAATCTCTCCTATCCAGGACGAATACATTGAGAAGTATCTGGCAGAGAAACAGTTGGACCTGACTGCGACTCTCGACGGCGCAGAGGCATATAGGGATGCAGATTTCGTGGTAATTGCGGCACCGACCAACTATGACAGCAAGAAGAACTTCTTCGACACATCACACGTGGAAGAGGTCATCGAACTCGTCATGAAGGTAAATCCTGAGGCAGTGATGGTCATCAAATCTACCGTCCCTGTAGGCTATACCGCTTCAGTACGCGAGAAATATGCGCACACCGGTGCTGACGGCAAGGTAGTGAAGCCTAATATCATTTTCGCCCCGGAATTCCTCCGCGAATCCAAGGCACTGTATGACAACCTCTATCCGAGCCGTATCATTGCTGGTTATGACCACGAGGACGCAAGACTCGAGGAGGCTGCCCACAAGTTCGCACAGATCATCAAGGAAGGCGCCATCAAAGAAGACGTCGAGGTCCTCTTCATGGGAACGACAGAGGCCGAGGCAGTAAAGCTTTTTGCCAACACCTATCTTGCGCTCCGTGTAAGTTATTTCAATGAACTCGATACCTACGCCGAGATGAAAGGTCTTGACACGAAGTCTATCATCAACGGCGTCTGCCTCGACCCTCGTATCGGCACACATTACAACAACCCGTCTTTCGGCTACGGCGGATATTGCCTCCCGAAAGATACCAAGCAGCTTCTCGCGAACTACAACGACGTCCCTGAGAACCTTATCCAGGCCATCGTGGATTCCAACAGCACAAGAAAGGATTTTATTGCAGACCAGGTACTTACAAAGGCAGGCTACTATAACAGCAACAGCCAGTGGGACAGCACACAGGAGAAGCATTGCGTAATCGGAGTATATCGTCTGACCATGAAGTCGAACTCCGACAACTTCCGTCAGTCTGCCATCCAGGGCATCATGAAGCGCATCAAGGCCAAGGGCGCAGAGGTCATCATCTACGAGCCTACACTCGAAGACGGTTCATCATTCTTCGGCAGCATTGTGGTCAATGACCTCGACAAGTTCAAGGCCCAGTCCAATGCCATCATCGCCAACCGTTATGACACCTGCCTCGACGATGTCCTCGCCAAGGTTTACACACGTGATATCTTCAGGAGAGATTAATTATGGTAAACTATAATGTAAATCTCGAAGGCAAGACTGTCCTCGTGACAGGTGCCGCCGGCTTCATCGGCAGTAACCTCGTCAAGCGCCTGTTCCGTGACATTGACAATGTCCGCGTCATCGGCATTGACAGCATTACCGATTATTACGACGTCAACATAAAGTACGAGCGCCTGCGCGAAATCGAGGCCCTCGGCCGAGACTGGACATTTGTCCACGCATCGATTGCGGACAGGGATGCAGTGGAGAAGATTTTTAGTGACAACCGGATTTCCGTAGTGGTCAATCTTGCCGCGCAGGCCGGTGTCCGTTATTCCATCACGAACCCGGATGCCTATATCCAGAGCAATCTCATAGGCTTCTACAATATTCTGGAGGCGTGCCGCCATCATGAGGTGGAGCATCTCGTATATGCTTCATCTTCATCAGTTTACGGAAGCAATAAGAAGGTGCCGTATTCGACTGATGACAAGGTGGACAATCCAGTGAGCCTCTATGCTGCGACCAAGAAGAGCAACGAGCTCATGGCCCATGCTTATTCGAAGCTCTACAATATCCCGTCCACAGGTCTCCGTTTCTTTACGGTCTATGGCCCAGCCGGCCGTCCGGACATGGCGTATTTCGGCTTCACCAACAAACTCCGAGAAGGCAAGACCATCCAGATCTTCAACTACGGAAACTGCAAACGCGACTTCACCTATGTTGATGACATCGTGGAGGGTGTAGTGCGTGTCATGCGACATGCTCCGGAGAAGCAGACCGGTGAGGACGGACTTCCGATTCCGCCGTACAAGGTGTACAACATCGGCAACAATTCGCCTGAGAATCTTCTGGACTTCGTGACGATTCTCCAGGAGGAACTGGTACGTGCCGGCGTCCTGCCGTCCGACTATGATTTCGAGGCACACAAAGAACTTGTTCCGATGCAGCCCGGCGATGTCCCAGTCACATATGCCGACACCACACCGCTCGAGCAGGACTTCGGCTTTAAGCCGAGCACACCGCTGCGAGAGGGACTGAGAAGGTTTGCGGAGTGGTATGGACGGTATTATGGGGATTGTACCACCAAAAGATAATGAATATATTTGTCTTAGCCAGTTATTGTGCAGTCGGATTTTATTTGTAATTTTAGCAAAGATTCGCTTTTTTAATGTACTAACGTGAGCATAGTCTGGTATGTTTAAAACTATAGAAATTGAGCATTTCCGTGGCATACGTCACGCGAAAATTGACGGACTGAAAGAAGTTAATATATTTTTCGGAAAGAATAATTGCGGCAAGTCTTCGCTACTTGATGCCATCTTTCTGATATCAGGCTTGTCGAATCCGAAACTGCCGATCAACATTAATCTGCTGCGAAACTACCAACGATTTGAACCGTCCGACCTTGCATTGGATTTCTACACACTTGACACTTCACAGCCTGTTAAAATCAAGGCCTCAAACGACGAAGTGCGGGAACTTATGATTTCATTGTTTGAATCAGCTGCCAGTCGTATAGATTTGCTTGGAAACGAGAATAATATATCATCTACAGATACCAAAAACCGGTATGGTCTTGTGTTGAAATGTATGATAGATGGACACCCTGTCGAGTCATCGATTACTCTTTCTCATAAGGGCGTAGAAAACAACGATTACGAGCAAAGCGTCAAATATGATTCTGGCTACAAGGAGAATCTCACTTGTCGTTATCTTTCACCAAGATATGACATCTACACCTCATTAGAAAGTCTGACAGAGATCCTCAAAAACAAGGATGAACAGTTCATTCTCGAAGCATTGCGCATTATCGAGCCGATGATAAAAGACATAGTATTGTCACAGAATGAAGTGCTCGTCGATGTCGGCCTGAATAAGCGCATCCCTATCAATGTGATGGGAGACGGTGCCCGTAAGATTCTCTCTATCCTCACGACGATTTATGAATGTCGTGACGGAATTGTTTTGGTTGACGAAATCAGCAATGGTTTCCATTATTCCGTGATGAAAGCTTTATGGCAAACTATTTTGTTGGCGTCTAAAAAGAATAACGTCCAGTTATTTGCGACGTCCCATGATTTGGATTCAATTAAGGGATTGCGTAATGCTGCTCTTCATGATGAAGATGACAAAGATAGAGTGTCATTCTTTAAACTCCAGCGCACTAAAGATGCGGAACTGAAGTCTTATTGCTATGCTACCGACAGCATCGATTATATGTTGAATCAGGAAATCGAGATTAGGTAGAATGAACAGGATATTTATAGAAGCCAAGAACTCGAAAACGTCCGAGTATTGTTTTTTAGAGACCATACTGAAGAATAATTTTCCAGATAAGAGTTGCGACATTACCTGTATGGATGGTGTGGGCAATCTTTTCAGTCAGGGTATTTTGACCTTGATTAGAGCCTTTCAAGATAATGGTGACAATGTGATTGTCATTTTAGATGCTGATACAATGGATAAGAGGTGTGGCTTTGAGGCAAGGAAGAGTAATACAATAGAGAAAATGCGTGAAAACAAAATTGAGTTTCCGTTTTTCCTCTACCCTAATAATCGTGATGACGGCGACTTCGAAGTTTTACTGGAATCAATGGCAAGAAAAGATTTGCATGACAAATGGTGGGATTGTTTTTCTGATTATGAAACATGCGTTACAGGGATACGTGACGAATTTGGTGATCCTAAATACGTCTTGCCAAATCGGAAGGCTAAACTCCACACCTACATAAGTTCACAGCGTCTGAATAATGCTTCAAGGAAAAAGATCGGTTCTGGTCAATGGCTTTTCGATGATACCAATTATTGGGATTTATCGCGGCCTGAGGGAAGACCTCTTCTCGAATTCTTGAGTGAAAATTTGGTGTAGATTTTCATAATCTTTTGGAATATTGTAATTTATGAATATTTTTGCGTAAAGAACTTGGTGACATGTTGGGAATTAATGAACATAAAGTTATTGTAACCGGAAAATTTGCTGCAACAGTAAGAAAAGCAGCAAAGGCTTCTTTCGTTGCGTATTCTAAACGTGTGTCGCTGAAACAAGACTCTGAAAAAACGAAATATCATTTTGATTGGAAATGATGGTTTAATTTGTGGCGTGTGGTATGGAAGAGGAGTACGAAGTATCATAATTATAAACTTTGAGCTTCTGAAAGTCGCCATCGACATGGGGGTAGAAACGCCAGATTATATACCTTCGATACCGACATTTCGCAATGAGATTAAAGAAAATTGTAAAAACGCATCTGAAACATTCGAAAAGGCATTTAGAGATGTTGAAAAAGATCCGTCATTGGCAATAGGGTTGGCGAATTCCGTGTTAGAAAGTATAGTCAAAGATGTGTTACGCGCGAATCAAGTATCAAATTATTCTGAGCACGACACCTTGACTAAATTAGTTAGGAAGTGTTCCTCGCATTTCGGAATCAATGATTCGTCTTTGCCGAGTGAAATTAAGTCGATAGCCAATAGCATTCCCGATGCAGCCAGGCGATGTCCCTGTCACATATGCCGACACCACACCGCTGCGAGAGGGGTTGAGGAGGTTCGCTGAGTGGTATGGATGGTATTATGGGGAGAAGAAATAGAATAGAAATTTAACAAATTCAATTATTTTAATATCATGAGCATTTTTGCGGGTAAAACCCTTATGATTACCGGAGGAACAGGTTCTTTCGGTAATGCTGTGTTGAATCGATTCCTTCGTACTGACATCGGTGAGATTCGTATTTTCTCGCGCGATGAAAAGAAACAGGATGACATGCGTCATGAGTATCAGGCAAAATATCCTGATGTAGCCAACAAGATTAAGTTCTTTATCGGTGATGTACGTGATCTCCAGTCATGCCGCAATGCTATGCCTGGAGTCGATTATATCTTCCATGCGGCAGCATTGAAGCAGGTCCCTTCATGCGAATTCTTCCCTATGGAGGCAGTCAAGACTAACGTGATAGGTACAGACAATGTGCTTACAGCCGCTATCGAGGCCGGTGTAGGTGCAGTTATCTGCCTTTCTACAGACAAGGCCGCCTATCCTATCAATGCTATGGGTATCTCCAAGGCGATCGAGGAAAAGATAGCCGTAGCTAAGAGCCGCTATTCAGGAAAGACCAAGATTTGCTGCACACGTTACGGTAATGTGATGTGTTCACGTGGTTCTGTGATTCCTCTGTGGATTGAGCAGATCCGCAGCGGCAACCCTATCACACTGACCGAGCCTAAGATGACACGTTTCATCATGTCATTGGAAGAGGCTGTCGATCTCGTTCTCTTCGCGTTCGAGCATGGTCAGAACGGTGATATCCTCGTGCAGAAAGCTCCTGCCTGCACCATCCAGACACAGGCTGAGGCTGTTTGTGAACTCTTCGGAGGCAAGAAGGAAGACATCAAGGTCATCGGTATCCGCCATGGCGAGAAGATGTATGAGACATTGCTTACCAAGGAAGAGTGCGCCAAGGCTGAAGATATGGGCAACTTCTATCGTGTGCCTGCTGACAACCGTGGTCTGAACTATGACAAGTTCTTCAAGGAAGGCGATACTAAACGTGCTGAAATCGAAGAGTTTAACTCAAACAACACTTATCGTCTGAATCTCGAAGAGACCAAGGCGAAGATCGGTTCATTGGAATATATCCAGAAAGAGTTGAGCGGCGAGGGTAATTTCGTGCAGTAGGAAGCTTATGAAGATATTAGTGACAGGCGCCAAAGGATTCGTGGGCAAGAACCTTTGCTGCCAACTGAACAATATTAAGGAAGGTAAGGCGCGCTGTTACGGAGGCCTTCAGGTCGATGAAGTTTTCGAATACGACATCGATTCGACTCCGGAGCAGTTCGACTCTTGGTGTAAGGAGTGCGACTTCGTCTTTAATCTTGCGGGCGTGAACCGTCCTAAGGATAATGACGAGTTCATGGCAGGAAACTTCGGTTTTGCTTCCACCCTGCTCGATACACTGAAGAAACACCACAATACTTGTCCGGTGATGCTTTCCAGCTCACAGCAGGCTTCATTGACAGGTCGTTTCGGCAACAGCGAGTATGGCCGCAGCAAGAAAGCGGGCGAAGATCTTTTCCTGGAATACGGGAAAGAAACCGGTGCGAAAGTCCTTGTCTATCGTTTCCCTAACCTTTACGGAAAATGGTGCCGCCCGAACTACAATTCGGCTATCGCCACATTCTGCAACAATATCGCCAATGACCTCCCTATTCAGGTCAATGACAGGAGCGTGCAGATGGAGGTTCTTTACATAGACGACCTCGTAGAGGAAATGGCTAGTGCGCTCAAAGGACAGGAGCATCACTGTGAGTTCGAAGGACTTGATGTCCTTCCGTCACCAGAGGGCCGCTACTGCTATTGTCCGGTTACTCATAAGACTACACTCGGAGAAATCGTGGACACCATCTATGAGTGTGCGCGTTCAGTACGTGCGGTATCTGAGTCAGAAGATACGAAGACGGAAGGTCCTTCCATGGCTGTCGAAATGCCGCAGGACAGTCTTCGATATCGCCTGATGTCCACATTCTTGAGTTATCTTCCGAAGGAGAAGGCTGTCTTCGACCTGAAGATGAATGTGGATAACCGTGGCTCGTTTACCGAACTTGTCCACACTCTAAACTGCGGTCAAGTAAGCATAAACATATCCAAGCCGGGCATCACCAAGGGACAGCATTGGCATAACTCCAAGTGGGAACAGTTTATCGTGGTATCCGGTCATGGCCTTATCCAGATGCGCAAAGAGGGGAGTGATGAGGTCCTGAACTATGAAGTCAGCGGCGACAAGATCCAGTCTGTCATCATGCTTCCGGGCTATACCCACAATATCATCAATCTTTCCGACACGGAAGACCTCGTGACCGTAATGTATTGCAATGAGGTTTTCAATCCTGAAAGACCTGACACATATTTCGACCCTGTAGAAAAATAAAAACATGGAAAAGACTCCTAAATTCGATTATTCAGATATCCACTGGAAGGAAAACGGAAAACTTAAACTTGTCATAGTGGTAGGAACCCGTCCTGAAATTATCAGGCTGGCTGCAGTTATCACCAAGTGCCGTCATTACTTCGACGTGATACTTGCACATACCGGTCAGAACTACGACTACAATCTGAACGGCATCTTCTTCAGAGACCTCAAACTCGCTGAGCCTGAGGTGTATATGGATGCGGTAGGTGACGACCTCGGTGCAACATGCGGCAATATCATCAATTGCTCATATAAACTTTTTGCACAGACGAAGCCTGATGCATTGCTGGTTCTCGGTGACACTAACAGTTGTCTCTCAGTTATCGGTGCCAAGCGTCTTCATATTCCGATCTTCCACATGGAGGCCGGTAACCGTTGCAAAGACGAGTGCCTTCCTGAGGAGACCAACCGTCGTATCGTAGATATTATCTCCGATGTGAATCTGGCGTATTCCGAGCATGCACGCCGTTATCTTGCAGACTGTGGACTTCCGAAAGAACGTACTTATGTCACTGGTTCACCAATGGCTGAAGTACTCCACAACAATCTTGCTGAAATCGAGGCAAGTGATGTCCATAAGCGTCTCGGATTGGAAAAAGGCAAGTATATCCTGTTAAGTGCCCATAGGGAGGAGAATATCGATACCGAGAAGAACTTCCTCAGCCTCTTCAATGCTATCAACGAGCTGGCCGGGAAGTATGACATGCCGATACTTTACAGCTGTCATCCGCGTTCCCGCAACCGTCTCGCAGCATCAGGCTTCAAACTGGACCCACGTGTCATCCAGCACGAGCCTCTCGGTTTCCATGACTACAACTGCCTCCAGATGAATGCGTTTGCTGTAGTCAGCGACTCCGGTACACTTCCGGAAGAAAGTTCATTCTTTACCAGTGTAGGACATCCATTCCCTGCCATCTGTATCCGTACTTCTACAGAACGTCCGGAATCACTCGACAAGGCTGGATTCATTCTTTCAGGCATCGACACCAAGGGCTTACTCCAGTCGGTGGAGACTGCCGTAGAACTAGTGAAGAATGGAGACTACGGAACACCGGTTCCTAACTACACGGACGAGAATGTCAGCACGAAAGTCGTGAAGATAATTCAGAGCTATGTGGGAGTAGTGAACAAGATGGTTTGGAGAAAATTCTAAAAAAATGGAAGCTGTTGTATAGGTAATTCCGCGAGGAATGTGGTTCGATACCACCAGCAGCTACGTGATGAGATTCCACGAAACTAGAACATGAAGTTTGTTCAACCAATTGGCTAGTAACAATACTTATACATGATAGATTACTTATTTATGATAGTATATAATATTTTAGGTAAACTATACGAGATATTGTTTAAATCGTATGTAAAAAGATCTGTATTCTCTCTCAATAAAAGATTGGTGGGGGGGGTAAAAAAAGAGTTATCGCCTGGCCTTACATAATTAAGGGAGTTGAGAATCTTTTTTTCTCAGATAATGTAAATATAGGGCCAGGTGCAACCATATATTCTACAGCGGCTAAGCTGATAATTAAAGAACATGTTATAATAGGTCCTAATCTGACGATAATAACTGGTGACCATATGCCTATTATTGGACGTTACATTGATACTGTAACAGCTGGCGAAAAACAACCAGAATACGATCAAAATGTAATTATTGAATCCAATGTGTGGATAGGATGTAATGTTACAATTCTAAAAGGAGTTACAATAGGTAGGGGCTCAATAGTGGCAGCAGGTGCTGTGGTTGCAAAATCATGTCCTCCTTATTCTGTAATAGGAGGTGTACCTGCAAAAATCATTAAACCCGTGTTTTCAGAGGAAGAAATTAAAGAACATGAACGCTTGTTAGAAAATCAAAAATAAACGTAATGCTCAATTATTAATTACTTTAATTAGCGTCATAACTTAGTTGATAACACCTTTAGTTTTGTCTAGCAGTGGAGGATAGTTGAGGCCCAATCTTGATTATCAGAAAGAACAGGTGTTATGTAAAAATGCCACAACAAGCCTACTGCATAAGTGATATTGTTCCGTACAAGGTAATGGAAAACTACTCATATGGTATTCTGTGGAAGAAAAGAAGTGTGATTGTGTTAGGTCGCCATACAGAAGGGTTTGAACAAAGGCGGTATCATTCCACCCTACAACGCCTGATAACTAGGATAATACTAGACAGTTGTTTATAAGAGAGTTTTAATATTGTAAAACGGTCGTTATTATTCACCGAAGATTATTTTCGTAGCTGTCGGTCACTAACAAAGTGCAAGACCTTTCCTGTTTTTTAAGTTTACTTGTTGAAGTGTTAGCTTCAGCCGATAATTATCCATAAGTAATAGATTTAGTTAATGTCAGAGACTTTGTCAAGTAATAAGAGAATAGCAAAGAACACCATTTTTCTATATTTTAGAATGGGGATGGTCCTATTTGTGTCACTTTTCACAACTCGAGTAGTTCTTCAGGCTCTTGGTGTTGAGGATTACGGTATTAATAATGTTGTGAGCGGCTTCGTTACAATGTTTGCTTTTCTCAACACCTCAATGTCTAATGGTGTACAGAGATTCTACAATTTTTCGCTTGGAAAAAAGAATGAGTATAGCATAACCGACGTATATAATACTGCTCTTCAAATTCAGGGAATATTGTCAGTTATTTTATTATTACTACTTGAAACATTCGGTTTATGGTACATCCATGCTCAGATGGTTATACCTGATGAACGATTTTTCGCAGCGCTATGGGTTTTTCATTTTTCAGTCTTTTCGTTAGTTCTTCTTGTTCTTCAGATACCATATAGTGCAGCTATTATGGCCTATGAACGCATGGATTATTATGCATACTTGAGTATTTTTGATGTATTGGCAAAACTAGGGATAGCTTATGCGGTCAAATATGCAACAACCGATAAACTAGTACTTTATGGCGCCTTAAACCTGCTGGTTTCTTTTATATGTTTCTTTTTATATTACGGATATGCGAAGCGTCAGTTTCATGAATTGAAAACGGATTTTAAGATCAGAAAAAGATTATTTGAGTCGATGCTTTCTTTTTCTGGATGGAATGTTTTTGGCTCTTTTGCATATATGATAAAAGGACAAGGACTGAATATGCTTCTAAATGTTTTCTTTGGCCCTATCGTGAATGCTGCGAGAGGAATTTCTGCAATGGTTATGAGTGCATTACAAGGTTTTCAAGCAAATATCGTTATTGCATTTCGCCCTCAGTTGGTGCAAGCATACGCTGCCGGAGATAATTGTCGGGTTTTAAAACTTTTTTATAGTTTGTCTAAAGTTTCTTTTATACTTTTGGCGATGTTGTCTATACCAGTTATAATTGAAATTAAATATATTCTTTATTTATGGCTTGGAAATTATATTCCGAACTACACTATCCAATTTACGATACTAGTTCTTGTAAACATGGTCATTAGCAGCCTAAATACTCCAGTTTCCCAAGTAGTGCATGCGACTGGTAAGATGAGGTCCTATCAGATTGGAACCAGTTTTATAGTATGTGCCATATTACCCGTATCATGGTTGTTTTTGAAGTATGGCTTTGACCCTGTTTCCGTTTATTGGGTGAGTCTATTTATAACTATTATAAATCAGTATGTCTGCAATGTCCTTCTAAAAAGAATCTATATGTATAGTTTAACAGAATACTGTAAGAAAGTAATACTTCCATGTGCGTTTTTTTTGATTTTGGTTCCAATACCACCATATCTTATATCAACACTACTTCCTGCCTCTTTTTTACGATTGATAGTAACTGGATGTATCAGTGTTGTGACTTCAATAGTGGCGTCCTATTTTTTTGTTCTTGATAAGTCGGAAAAAGAAATGGCTTTAAGTTTTATTAAGCGGAAGAGAGTATGATAAACGAAAATTTGACAAACTACTTAAAATTACATACTATCTCATATGAGACTAACGTAAATCTTAAGAAAAGAACATGGATTCATAGAGGTGGTATTGCAGAACTTTTTATTACCCCTGTTAATGCAGAAGAATTAGAAAAAGTTGTCTCGTTCCTATATTCCAACAACATACAGTTTCAATTGATAGGTCACACTTCTAATCTCTATATTTTAAATTCTTGCGATATTTCTGTTGTGGTATCAACTTCAAAATGTAGGAATTATTCGCTTGAAAATGGCATGCTGTACTGTGAATCTGGTGTTGGAGTTATAAGCCTCTCTAAGCAAATGATAAAACAGGGAGTTAAAGGATTTGAGTACCTTACGGGACTTCCAGGTACAATTGGAGCCGCAATTGTTAATAATAGTTCCTGTCGTGAAAATAGTATTTCACAATTACTTGTGAGTGCGAAAGTCATCATGAAAGATGGCACTGTTAGAACTTTCTTTCCGCAAGACTTTGACTTTAAATTCCGTATGTCTGTATTTAAGAAACGTGTGGTCGAAGGAACAATTATATCGGCTATTCTTAAAGCAGAAATTGGAGATGCTAATAAATTACAACAAATTGCAGAGGCTAATGATAAAGATCGGGAAATACGTTTGGAAGGACATGCCAATAATCTTGGTTGTACTGTTAACCGATGCTTTATAAACGGGAATATGCCATTGTGGTTAAGAATAGCTCTTTTTATAAATGGAATATTAGTTAAACCATTTATAAAAACAGAAGAAGCTCAATGTAACCAAAGAAAAAATCTAATATGTTTACTTTCTGGTTATAGAATAATTGCACCATACATCAGTTCGAAAAACCCAATAATTTTTCGTTGGATTGATGATGGGGCTGATGCTGTGTTTCCTTTGTATTTAGAGTTCATGAGGAAAGTTTATAAAACAGATAAATTGGAAATAGAGATTATAAGATAATGGCAAAAGTAAATCTTCTTACAATACATTATGGAAAATGTTATGGTGCAGTAATGCAGACATATGCAACATGTAAAATGCTTGAGGATGCTGGTCATAGCGTCTGTGTGATAAATTTAATTAGCCCTGTGCAGAAAGGGAGTTGGCGGACAATTCAATATTGGAAGGATTGTATTCGAGAGTTTCAATTTTGGTTGTTTAAAAAAAAGTATTTCTCTAAACTTACTAATAAGGCTTATTCAATACGAGATATCTTACTTCCAAATGCCGATGTTACAGTAGTGGGAAGTGATCAAGTATGGAATCGTGACATTACAGGGTGTTTTGGTAATGCTTTTTATCTTGATTTTGTTTGCGGAACTAGAAAGGTTGCTTTGTCTTCGAGTTTTGGTAAAGAAAAATGGGAAGAAAGTGATGAATATACAGAGGTTGTTAAGAATCTTCTGTCGCAATTCAGTGCCATATCAGTTCGTGAGTCAACAGGCGTTACTATATTAAACAGTGTATTTGGTCTCAAAGCGATAAATCTTCCGGATCCTACACTTGGATATGGAAAATTTGATAATTTGGTTCTTAACCATAAGCCACTACACCAAGTGTTTTCTTTCCTTCTTTTAGAAGATTCAAGTGCTAAACAAAAAGCGAACCATATCGCCGATATATTAGGTTTACCGCTGTTCCAGCATACTACTATAACCTGTAGATTGCAGAATGGTCCGAAACATTGGCTGACTCGTATTAAAAATTCAGAGTTTATCATAACTGATTCTTTTCATGGATTAGCTCTCAGTCTTATATTCAACAAACAATTTTTTGTATTTTGTGCGTCTGAAAAAAAATTCACAAGACTTCATTCTCTACTAAAGTTGCTGTCTCTTGAAGATAGATATATTAAAAGTATTGAAGACTTTGACAGAAGAAAGAGTATGCTTCTTAAGCCAATAGACTATACCCATGTAAACGCAGTTTTGAAGGGCGAACAGGAAAAATATCATATGTTTATCCGTAATTCTATATGAAAAAAGTATTAATAGTTGTTCCTGGTTGTGGAACTGGAGGAATATTAACTTCCTTGATTGCACTTCTAAACTCAACATTCGTAGACCGCTATAGAGTGAACATCTTCATTATGAATGGTTATGGCAAAAGTTTAGATTCTACTATAGCAAAATATGATATAGGTTGTAATTATTGGATATCGAAAGTTCACTCTTACTTGTTTAAAACAAGAGGTTTGGAGAAGTTCGTCTTATTATTCTATAAAATTCTGTTTAGAATACCTAAATTAGGAAAGAATATCGTTGAAAATATAGAATCTGTAACGATACGCAAGATAGAAAAATTAGATTATGACTGTATCATTTCATTCCAAGAAAGTATCTCTTTACAGTTTGTTTCAAAGTTTAGCAATCCTAATAAAGTAGCGTGGATTCATTGTGACTACTCACGTATTTTTACCAATGAGTCTGATGAAATGGCTGTTTTTTCGAAGTATTCAAAGATTGTGACCGTTTCTAATTATACCCGAAAAACTTTGTGCCAATTATTGCCACAATTAACAGGACGGGTGTTCACCATATATAATATCATGGATCGGGATGCCGTTCTAACGAAAGCTGAAAAAGAGATTGATGATAATAGGTTTTCAACGGATAATTTTACAATAATCTCAGTAGGCAGAATTTCAGAGGTTAAGCAGTTTCATTTAATTCCAAAGATAGCATCTAAACTTAAATCTGATGGATATACGTTTAGATGGTACATTATCGGAGGAGGAAATGAGCCAGGTGCTGCATATAAATTGCACCAAGCCATTTTGGATTTTAAACTTGATGAATATGTGATTTGCTTAGGCAATAAAGTCAATCCATACCCATATTTTAGGATAGCAAATCTCTTGGTCTCAACATCGTATTCTGAGGCTTGTCCTATGATTTTTAACGAGGCCAAAATATTAGATCTACCTGTTGTGTCAAATAATTTTGGATCCGCATACGAGTTTATTAAAGACGGAAAAGATGGAATTATTTGCTCAATTGATCAGATGGCAGAGGTGATTGAGAATGTTTATAATAATAATTATTCTTTCGAACCAACTATCGCGGAATCATTTAATAATGATATAATACAGAATCAAATAGATAACGTTATAAACAATTATATATATGTCTGAAAGGAGATTGTATATATATTATTTTCTCTTACTAATCGTATTGTGTTCATGGGTTAGTCATACATCGGCTCCACCAATGCCTTTACGATTGGGCTACCTGCTAGCTCTTGTACTTCCTGCCGTAATCAAGGCTCCCAATATGCTGGTTCCTGTTCTTGTATGTTTCACAGCCTTGGGTACTTATGGTATTTCCTGTTCGTATATGCCCACAGAAAAATGGATATACCTTTTGATAGTTGCAGTGAGTCTATTTTTTGTGTCTTCAAAATTGAAATTGTGTCAAAAGCCACCTACAATATTGGTCGTCTTTTGTGCATACGTATGTATAATTGATTTTATTCATGGTGAAGAACTTGTAAATATAGACTATAGCCTTCTGATTGTATTGTTGTCTTTCTTTTTTGTGAGTAAGAGTGGCTATGAAAGGAATAGTTATATGCTTGGATTTATGATTATAACTATTATACTTAGTTTATTCTTTTTTACATATGGACAGAGTGCGGCTGTAGAAGTCTCAGAGACAGGAAGACGCTCATGGGTTGATCCTAATTATTTTGGAAATGTCTGTGGTATGGGGGTGGTTTTGGCCTATAATATAATTGTGAATAAACTTGCGCCCGGCAAATTCCTCAATAAAATAGCAATGCTTGCCGTTCCATTGGGTATGCTATTATTAGTTATGAATGCTTCCCGTGGTGCATTCCTTTCCATGGGTGTAGCTATTGTATTAATAACTATGTTTTCGAAAGTAGACCTCAAAAAGAAAATCGGCGTAGCGGCACTTATCGCTATAGGAATGGTTGTCATGTATTATCTTGGCGCTTTTGATGTATTGTCAGGGCGCTTAATGGAAGAAGACGATACAGGAAATGGTCGAACTGTAATTTGGGAAGCTAAGATGCTAGGATATATGAGTGGAGATGCTTATGAAAAAATTTTTGGTATAGGTTATCAAAATGGTTTCTTTTTGGCTATTCCTGGAGGTTTTGGTTTTCATAATGATTACTTGGCTTTCCTTGTAGATTACGGGGTCGTAGGTTTAATTCTCTTTTTTTGTATAATAGTATATCCATTAAAATTAGTCGCAAATGTCCCGTCTAAGCGACCAATTGTAAGTTCGCTATTAGCGTTTATACTTATATGTTCAATGACTTTGGAACCATTTACATTGGGCAATCTTACTTATTGGTATTTTTACATGCTTATTGTTCTATTTGCTAGATGGAATCATCCGGTAGCTACTGCACGGAGAACGTAACACAGAAAGAATACACTGCAATATCAGTCGTTTCTAGTGCAGGATAAAACAGAAAGAAATTTTGTGTGTCTTATTTGTCATTTACATGATAAATATGGGACTGCTTTTGAAATGGTAGAACTAAAGTGACGGCCTAATCCTGAATCGGACATGTGAAATGTAATTCTGGGGTGAAAACTAAATCCCTGTCTCGGGAAACTGAAAAGATTAAAGAGTGCGGTATTGAAAGTGCAGACTCGGGAATTGGATGGCATTTTTACTGTTTCGCTTAAATTTAAAGCAATAATATCAATAAGAAGCAGAATATAATGTATTAGATTGTTATAACTTCACGTAAGCAACTTAAGTTCTATCTACAAGCAGATATGATGATGAATAGAGGGTATTTTAAGGTGCCTCTTAAGAAGCGATTTATACAGCTGTTCTTACCAGATTATATTATGGAGTTTTTAAAATCTATGAGGAAAATTCAGTATTATACGTATAATGGGGGGGGGATACCTCTTATTATCAATAAATTAAAATATTTTAGACTATCTCGCAAACTTGGATTTAGTATTGGCTATAATTCATGTGACTATGGTTTGGTTATACCGCATCACGGGACGATAGTTGTCGGAAATACTAATAGAATAGGTCCATATGCCGTTTTGCATACTTCTACTTGTATTACAGATACTGGGAGAAGTATAGGTATGGGGCTAAGTCTTTCAACAGGTGCAAAAATAACGGGTGGTGAGTTCTTAGGCAATCATGTAGTTGTAGCAGCCAATTCCGTAGTCACCAAGTCTTGTCCAGATGATAATGTCCTTTTAGTAGGAATGCCCGCAGTTCAGAAAAAAAATCTGCCAGATTTATATGCTTCTTTATCTGAAGAAATGAAAAGAAGAGTTAAAGGAATTGAATTGTTGAAAATTAAGTTATAGACATACAATGATTAGTAAAACATATATCGTAGTTAATTCATATCAACCGAATACGGCTCCTACGAATCGAATATTGAGTTTTGTGAGAGGCTTTTCGGAACTTGGTGTTGAAGCAGAAGTTGTTTTCCTTACTCCTGACTCAAAAAGGAATAGGGTAAATAAGCAATATCCTCATATCACGTTTAAGTATATGTGGGAAAATTTGCCTTTTTCAAATCGCTTTATCAACAAACTTGCAGAAGAATACTATGGATGGAAATTTGCTAGAAGTCTGAAATCTGGGGATGTCGTTTTTCTTACTAATTTTGGTAGTATATTCTTTAAAGTTATAAATAAAAAGGGGGTGAAAGTTGTCCATGAAAAAACTGAACATCCTGATGTTTATAGTTTTAAGGGTTTTAATATCAAGCGTTACAAGCGTGAGGTAAAGAAGGTAGATGGAATGTTTGTTATTTCGACTGCCCTTAGAGATTATTTTGCATCTATAGGCTTATCGAAAGATAAGATAGCGATAGTAAACATGACGGTGGACAGTAATCGTTTCATCGGTCTGAAAAAGCATCCATCTGAGAGGTATATTGCTTATTGTGGTACAGTTTCTAATAACAAAGATGGTGTTGATGAACTCATAAAGTCTTTTGCGATTGTACATAAAGTTCTACCAGATGTGAAACTTTATATTATCGGTAAGACACCTGACAAAGCAGATGCTTCTGGTAACATGAATTTAATAGATTATCTTGGGATAAAACAATCAGTTGTTTTTACAGGTATTGTATCATCTGCGGAAATGCCGCAAATGCTAAAGAATGCGACAGTCCTTGCTCTAGATCGTCCTGATTCTTTGCAAGCTAGATGCGGATTCCCTACAAAACTCGGAGAATATCTTCTGACAGAAAATCCAGTAGTCGTTACAAATGTGGGAGATATTCCGCTATTTTTGAAAGATGGTGAAACAGCTCTTATTGCTGAAGAACGCAATCCTCAGGATTTTTCGTCTAAACTTATTTGGGCGCTTCAAAATCCAGAAGAATCGTCTAAAATAGGCAAGGCCGGAGCAATTGTGGCTATGAGAGAATTCAACTATCTTAAAGAAACAAAAAAAATTTTGGATGTAATAAACAAATTGTCATGAATGTAATAAAAACTTTATACTTGGAGTTGATGAAGATTATTTCTCCTGTTAAACATGCACGCTTAATTGGAGTGAACCTCGGAAGCAACTGTTTGATATATCGTAGTATGGAATGGCCTTCCGAACCTTATCTTGTAACAATCGGGAATAATGTACAACTCACCAGAGGAGTTGCGATACATACTCATGGGGGGGGGGAATGTTATAAGGCGTAAATTGCCTGATTATGACGTGTTTGGAAAAGTTGTAATTAAGGATTGGGCTTACATCGGAGCTCATGCTCAAATAATGCCAGGAGTGACTGTTGGCGAAGGCGCAATGGTTGCTGCTGGTTCTATTGTTACTAAATCTGTTCCTGATGGTATGGTGGTGGGCGGAAATCCTGCTAGAATATTATGTTCTGTTGATGAATATCTTGCTCGAAATATTCCATTCAACACACATTTGAAAGGGGTAGGCGAGAAGGAGAAAAAGCAACGTTTGCTCACCATTGATGATAATTTGTTTTTAAAAAAGTAATAGTATAAACAATACATAATTATCGTTAAATAATGTATGGGAGAGGTGTTTGATGATGTTTAAATATAGTGTTAACCAAATAAGTAAGTTTCGTCCTGCGTTGATGGGAATCGCAACAATTCTCATTTTTATAGTCCATGCTCCAGACAATGGAGTGATGATGCCAAATACATTAAAGACGATATGCGCATTAGGGTCACTAGGAGTAGATTTATTTCTTCTTTTATCTGGATTTGGACTTTGGTATTCACTTAATCGGCTGTTCTCGGATAAACTATTAATGACGTGGGGGGGTAAAATATTGGTATTCTGTAAGATATAAAAGAATATTAATCCCTTATGCGCTTATTTTTGGTCCGATTTCGGTTTTAGAAGTATTACGAGGTGAATCAGTATGGACATCTATACTTAACTTTTCAACAATCAACTATTGGTTGAATCATCGGGGAGCATGGTTTATTGCGATGCTGATACCTCTATATGCTATTACCCCAGTTCATTATATGGCGTGTAATAGAACGAAGTCTCCAACACTCTATAACATGGCTATTATACTTTTCCTTGTTGTGGCGGCTTCCATTAAAGTAGATTTCAGTTCGGCAGTGTTGTCAAAACTTTTTGGCAATATGCAGTTTGTTGCCTTCAGACTTCCTTCTTTCTTTATAGGTTATATGTTGGCGCCTTTCGCAAAGGAAGGCAAGAGTGTTTCTTTGATATGGATGGTGATTATACCATTGATAATAGTTGCAACTATGCGATTCTTACATTTCGGTTATTGGCCAGGATTTTTGGTTCTGCCTTTAGTGGTTTTTTCTAGCTATATTCTCAAGCACGCAGGGTGTTTAGGTTATGAGATTTTATCATTCTTTGGTCAAATCTCGCTTGAATCTTATCTCTTCAATACAACTATTGGTTCAGTTTTAATATTTTTATTCCCAAGGATACATGAATCTTGTCTGAACAATAATGGGTACTTACATTATGTCGCCATTTTGATAATAGGTACATTATTGGCTTTTTCTGTCAGAAAATTCTGTGAAAGGGTTATCTTCAAAAAATAAAGTAATTATGACAATAAAACATTTCTTTGAAGTATATCCTCCCAAACGGATGTGGAGGAAACTATGGATTGGACTGTCAAGTTTGCCCATGTTGCCTCAGCATAGATCTATATTGTTAAAATGGGGGGGGGTAAATATTAAAGGACGTGCCATGATCTATAATGGAGTTGGTGTTGACTCTGTAGCTCCAGATAAAATATATATAGGTAATCATGTGGCTATAACAGCAGGAGTAAAAATATTGACTCATTACCTTGATCCTAAAGAAAAGGGAAATAAATTTCGCTTTGGAGAGGTGCACATTGAGGATGATGTGTTCATTGGCGTTAATGTTATTATCTGTAATGCTGTAACAATAGGGAAAGGAGCCATTGTTGGGGCTGGATCTGTTGTGACAAAAGATATTCCTCCTTACCAAGTTTGGGCTGGAAATCCTGCACGGTTTATTAAGGAGCGTGCTCATTAAATAACTAAACAAAATGAAGAATGTTTCAATTCTTGTATCAACTATTGATTCAGGTGGAGCAGAGAAACAAGCTGTTTTACTTGCTACTCAATTCGCTAAACATACAGGAGTGAATTTAATTGTACTGTATGGCAATCATACAGAATACAAGCGCAATGTGGACTTGCTTGCCGAAAGCAGTGTAAAAGTGCATAAGCTTATTGGAAATATGCTTTCTAAGATAAAACGTATCAAGCGCATAATCAAAGAGAGCGAAACAGATGTGTTGCTGAACTACTTGACTATGCCTGATATCGTAGGCGCATTGGTGGGGCGTATGTGTGGTATTCGGGTCTATAATGGCATACGCAATTCTAGAATGCCCAAGTGTAAGATGTTAATAGAAAAGATAGTGCATAATCTTTTTGCAACAGGAACAATTTACAATTGCTATTCTGGCGCAGATTATTTTGGCAATCATGGTTTTAGGAGAAAGAAGAATATCGTAATTCCCAACTGTTTTCCAGATATAGAAGAAACAATTATACGTCCAGACCATAAGGTTAAGACAATCATAACTGTGGGCCGTTTTGATCCACAAAAAGACTATGAGACGCTTATTAAAAGTGTTGCGAGACTGTCACGAAATGATTTCCGTCTCTGCATTGTAGGTTATGGTGTACTTGAGGAGCAAATTCGCACATGGGTAAAGGTGTATAATATTGAAAACAAGACTGATGTTTACATTAAACCAAATAATGTGTCCGAATTGGAGCGAAATGCAGATATCTATATTTCAACTAGTTTTTTTGAAGGAACAAGTAATAGCATAATGGAAGCCTTGAATTGGAGTTTGCCAGTTGTGGCTACGAATGTAGGTGATAATGACCATTTAGTGATTAATGGAGAGAATGGTTTCCTTCATCTTATTGGTGATGTCGATGGCCTATCTGCGTCTCTTTGTAAGTTGCTTGATTCGGCAAAACTACGCAATCAAATGGGACATAAAGGCAACCAGAATCTCAGAGAAAACTACTCAATTGAAATATTTGAAAAGAGATATATTGACTTGATAGAAGGAAAGGAATTGAGATGAGAACAGTATTCGTAGGCGCTCAGGAAAAGCCTAATGGCGTGAGTTCATACACATACAACCTTGCGGCAGAACTGAATAGGAAAGGATTTAAGTCGTCAGTACTGAGTTTCGGATCTTGTAACAAAGAATCTGAATATAAAGGAATTTTAATTAAACAATATAAGTGTCCGGGAGGAACGATGACTAGCATCCCAATATTGTATTGGAAATCGCTGCCATACATTATTAAACACAGGAGATCAATAGATATTGTTTCTTATCAGACCACTACTTTTTCAATATTTCCATCTTTAATTGTTAGAATGTTTGGTATGAAAGCAAGTACCATAATTCATAGTTTGGCGGAAGATAGCCCCAAACATGGCAGGAAGATGAAATGTCTGCTTCGAGCCATGATGAAATTTTCATTGTTCTTCTCTAAAACAATCATAACTGTTAGTCAGACCAAAGCAAGAGAGATTTTTGATAGATATGGCGCGAAGTGTCATGTGGTTTCTTGTGGTGTGTTTTTGCCGGATAATCGTCCTTTGAATAGTGATGTGATAGAGCGTAATGGCATCAGGAAAAAACAATATTTTCTTACTATTGGTCGTGTGGATCCAATAAAGAACCTAGAAATCTTGATTGATGCTTTTAAACAGCATGAACATGGAGACTACCAACTGGTAATTGGTGGCGATACTGATACTGAATATGGCAAATCAATTGTTGAACGTGCATCTGATTGCAAGAATATAATCTTTGTAGGAATGGTATCTGGAGATGCTAAGGACATGCTATTAAAAAATTGTATGGCATATTGTCTTGTATCATCTTCTGAGGGGCTGCCTATAGCCCTGCTCGAAGGCATGGCATACGGCAAGATACCGATAGTCTCTCGTATTCCCGCTATCCAAGAGGTCCTTGAAAAGCATAATATTGGACTTTGGAGTGATGTTAAGAATGTAAAACAATTGTCTGAAAATATGAAGTCTGTGGAAACTGACTATGATAGTTTGAAGGTACAAGGGGAGTTGTCTTTGAAAGTTATTAAGGAGAACTATACATGGTCTCAAATCGCTGATCAATATGTGGAACTAGGAAAGGAGATATATAATACTTAATGATACGATACATGTATGAGTAAGATACTATTGCTTGATGGAGAAGGCGTACAAGTGGTGTGTATGGCCCGCGAGTTGAATAAACTAGGACATGAGTTGACAGCCCTTTGTGCACAAAGGGTTAGCAGCGGGTATGCTACCAAATACCTTCAACATAAGTACAAATCCCCAAACTTGCACCTTGAGCCAGAGGCGTTCAAGGCTTATTTCTATGAGCATCTTAAGTCACACCAATATGAATTGATTATTCCAATGGGAGATGAGTCTGCTTATTTCTTAAGTCTTGAAAAGGAAAAGGTCGAGCAGCAGTATAAGAGTATTTGTGCTGTGGAGACATATTCTACCTTTGAGTTGGCTAATGATAAGCAGAAACTTATGGAGGTATGTGAAAAGTTCGACATCGTGCATCCACATACTAGGGCTTTACCTTCAATAAAGTTGGGGACAGAAAGTTCAGAGTTTAAGAATAATTTAAAATCTGTAGCAGAGTATGTAGGATTTCCAGCTATGATTAAGCCTAACTTGTCGGCAGGAGCTAAGGGGATTATTAAAGTTGGAAACTTGGAGGAACTGGAAGACAATTATCCAGCTATTGCTATGAGCTTTGGCGCTTGTGCGCTACAGCAGTATGTGGAACAGCCTGATTATTATTATAATGTAATGTTGTTTCGTAGGTATGATGGAAAGACAGTTGCCTCAACTGTGATTAAAATCCGTAGGTTCTTTCCACTTAAAGGGGGTACAAGTTGCTATAGTGAAACGGTGGAACATCCATTTCTCATAGAACAGTGTGAACGCTGTTTGGAAAAATTAAATTGGCATGGCTTTGCCGACTTTGACATATTGGAAGATAAACGGACTCATGAACTTAAAATTATTGAGATTAACCCTCGCGTCCCATCAAGTCTCCAGGCTAGTTTTGCTGCAGGTGTAAATTTTGCGAAAATATTTGTAGATGAATATCTTGGCAATGGCGCAGAACTGTTTGATATGACTAAATATAAATTTGGTCAGCAGGTTCGATGGTTTGGATTGGATGTGATGTGGTTTTTGTTTTCACCTGAGAGATTCAAGTTTAAACCGTCATGGTTTAAGTTCTTTGGGAAAGATGTAAGTTATCATGATGGAGCATGGAATGATCCATTGCCTATGATAGCCGGGTGTCTTCAGGGTGTTATGAAGTATCTGAATCCAGATTTTAGAAAAGCTAAACTGAAAGGATAAAACATATGAATATTATGGATAGTACAAGACTGGTAAATCCGAGGGGGGTAAAAGATTAGATTACAATGATTTAGCCAAGGCTTTTGGAATGCTGGCAATCATTTGGGGCCATATCCGTCTTACAGGATGGAGTAATGCGTTCGTATATGCATGGCATATACCTTTATTTTTCTTCCTGAGTGGTATGGTTTTCAATAAATGTAAGTATGCTGATTTCAGGACTTTTTTATGAAGAAAGTGAAATCGCTGCTCGTGCCATATGTGATATTTTCGTTCTTGACATGGTTTGTGTGGGCCGCATTCTCCTTAGTGACACATGCCTATGTGGATAGTTACTGGATGCCGTTGGCGCAGACTTTCATCGCTCAAGGTAGTGGTGGTTTCTTGGTTCACAATGTGCCGCTGTGGTTTGTAACTTGCCTGTTTGTGATGGAGGTTATCTATTATTTCTTGTCAGGCTTCAAGAAAGTATGGATTTTGATTGTCAGCATTGTCTTGGCATCGGTAAGTTATTACATGATTACGTATGTCGATGTCGTAGATATTACTTTGCTGCCATGGAATTTGGAGGTCGCTTGTCTTGGTCTGCCTTTTTTCGCGATAGGACATCTGATAGTGCAGAAGTTCGGACATCAGCAGATGCAGAACTGGGTGGATAGCCATCGTGTCGTTGCACTTATTTCATGCATGTTGCTAGGTGCCCTTGTGTTTATTGGAAGTAGTTGCAATGGCAGCATATCGTTTGGGCATGCAGATATACATAATCCCTTGATTACCTATCCATGTGCATTGGCGGGAATAACGATGATGCTTTTGTTCTGTATGTTGCTTGCCGGTACTGAGTCTTGTCGGAATGATGCAAAGTGGATGCATTGGATTAAATGGTTCGGTCGCAACAGTTTCACCGCTATGGCTATCCACAATCCGATCAAGGGCTTTGTCTGTGTGATCGTTGGTGTGCTTTTAGGATGTGGAAGTGCTGCAGTTTCTAATAACGGTAGTTATTCGGTGGTGGCATTTGTATTGACATTGACAATTACTATCGTTGGTATTTCTCTGGTTAATTGGGTAAAGACAGTATATAATAAGTTGGTGATGAAATAGTTGATAGCTGGAAGCGGAGCATAAGTGCCAGTCCATATTCCAACTATTGCATATTTGAATTTTTAAAAATGAAAAGAGTATTGATAACTGGTGCCAATAGTTTTGTGGGTACTTCCGTGGAACGTTGGCTGATGCGCGAGCCTGATAAATATCAGGTGGATACGGTGGATACTATGGATGGAGTTTGGAAACAAGCCGATTTTTCTAGGTATGATGCTGTATTTCATGTGGCGGGTATTGCTCATGTGGATCCGAAGCCGGAAATGGCTCCTCTTTATTATAAGGTAAACAGAGATCTGGCTATAGAGGTGGCTAAGTGGGCGAAGTCTCATGGAGTGAAGCAGTTTATTTACATGAGTTCGAAAATCGTTTATCACGCGAGCAAGTCATTGAAGGGGGATGTGGTAACCAAAGATACGATGCCTAATCCTAATGATTTCTATGGGGATTCTAAATTGCAGGCAGAAAATGGCTTGAATGAATTGTCGTGTGATACGTTTAAGATAGCTATTATTCGTCCGCCAATGATTTACGGGCCCACCGGAAAGGGTAATTTCCAGAGGCTGGCTTGGCTGGCCACTAAGACACCGGTATTTCCGGCGTGGCACAATAAGCGGTCGATGCTTGCCATTGACAATTTGTCTGAATTCGTGAAGCAGCTGATCGAGAGAGAACTGGACGGTACATTCTATCCGCAGAATAAGGAGTTGGTGGACACTGTGGAGTGTATCCGGTTTTTTGCGAAGATGTACGGAAAGAAGGTCTGGATAACCGGTTTGTTTAATCCTTTGGTATGGTTGGGTTCTTTCATTTTGCCTCAGATTCCTAAGATGTTTTCTGATTCGTATTATGTCCCGGAGATGTCGAAATATGATTTTGACTATAATGTGGTGACTTTTGATGAGAGTCTTAAGGGGATAGAACCGAAGAAGACAATGAGATAATGGTTTTGTTTTATGGCGTATAGATTTTTCAAGCGTTTTTTTGATGTTATTTGTGCCCTGCTGGGCATCATTGGAACTAGTCCCATATGGATTGTAAGTATTATACTTACAGAGATAAGTGATCCGGGACCATTATTCTATTTTGCAAATCGTGTTGGCAAGGACAATAAGCAGTTCAAGATGTGGAAGTTCAGGTCGATGCGTGTTGCCCGTGGGGCAAATGAGGCGTCTTTGCGTCCGGATCAGGACCGTATATTCTGGTGGGGTAAGGTGATGCGTCGTCTTAAGATTGATGAGCTCCCTCAGCTGATAAATATTCTGAATGGGACGATGTCGATTGTGGGGCCGCGTCCTGCTGCTGTCGACCAAGTGGATATTACCCGTGGGGGTGAGAATGCGATTGCTGCGACTGTTCCATGTGGACTTACTTCGCAGTCGAGCCTGTGGGATTATATCTATGGTGATCAGTTCCCTGATGAGAAGGAGTATAATGAGAAGGTCTTGCCTATCCGCTTGAAACTGGATGTGTATTATGTGAAGCATGCTTCGTTCTTTGGGGATGTCAAACTGATTCTATGGACAGTTGTGGCGATTCTCTATACGGCATGTGGAAAGTACCCTCAGTGGATGCATGATAAGCTGGTGGGGTATAGTAAGAATGTTTAATAAGATTATATTGATAAAATGAAATATTTACTGGTTGTGGCTCATCCTGATGATGAGACTTTGGGTGCTGGTGCATCGATGTGGAAGTGGTCACGTAATGGTGATGTTGTGGATGTGTGCATTATGTGTACGGAGGCGAAGGCTCGTGCTTTCCGCCCTTCGGATGCAGAATTGGGGAATGATACTAATGAGTCGAATAAGTTCCTTGGTGTCAATAGGATATACGAGGGAACATTTCCTAACATTGAAATGAATACTGTGCCTCATTTGAAGTTGGTGCAGTTCATTGAGGCAGCGATTCGGGAGAGTGAGCCGGATGTGGTGATTACTCATCATCCGGCGGATACGAACAATGATCATTTGCAGACTTCGATGGCGTGCCAGGAGGCGGTCAGGCTGTTTCAGCGTCGTCCGGAGGTGAAGCGTGTGAGGGAGTTCTGGTATATGGAGGTGCCGTCGTGTACGGAGTGGAAGATCAACAGTGCGATGGTGTCGTTCAATCCGAATTGTTATGTGGAGGTCGGCAAGGAGGGTGTGGATGCGAAGGTGAAGGCGCTTTCGATGTACAGGGGCGTGATGAGGCCTTATCCGCATCCGAGGTCGGCGGAGTTTATCGAGGGGCTGGCGGCGTATCGTGGCGGACAGTGGGGGTTGATGTATGCGGAGGCTTTTGAGGTGGTGATGAGGGCGTATTAGTGGGGGGTTGGTGTAGTGTGGGCGTTGGAACTGTTTTGCTGTCGATTGGTGACATTGACAAAATGAAGATGTTGACTGCTTTTCTGTGATTGAAGATTTTGGCGAAGTTCCGTCCTGCTAATGATATTCAGTGGCTTCTGGGCCGCATCGCCATTTCCAATGACTGCGCTCATTCTTTCGGTGCTTCTCGTCATGGCAAGATGGCTGGAGAGATTGCTGATTTTTCTTCGTTCAGTTTCCATGCCGTGAAGAATTTCACAACGGCTGAAGGAGGAGCATTGACTTGGAATCTTCCGTTCGGAGATGAGAAGGTGGAGCGTCAGCAGGTGTATTGCGGAAGTCCGGTTCCTTTCATTGAGGGCGAGACTTGGAACGAGTTTATTTACCGTCTTTCCCAGTTGTTCTCGCTTCATGGCCAGAACAAGGATGCGCTCGCGAAGACGAAGCTAGGCGCGTGGGAGTACGATATCATTGGCCCGTGGTATAAGTGCAATATGACTGATATTATGGCGGCTCTCGGTCTTGTGCAGTTCGAGCGTTATCCTTCAATGCTGGAGAAGCGTCATGAGATGGTTTCGATGTATAATGCCGGCATTGATGCTCTCAATGAGGAGCTTGATGCGGCTCATCAGGTGAAGTATCTGAATCACAGGGCTCCGGATCATTGTTCTTCTCATCATCTTTATCTTGTCCGTCTCCAGGGACGTACCAGGGAGGAGGCCAACAGGGTGATTGAACAGATGGCTGAGCGCGGTATTGCGACGAATGTCCATTACAAGCCGCTTCCGATGATGACTGCGTATAAGGCTCATGGCTTCGATATCGCTGATTTCCCGAATGCTTATCATTTGTTCGAGAATGAGATTACACTTCCGCTGAATACGAGGATGTCGTTGGAGGATGTGCAGTATGTGATGGAGAATTTCGTGGAGATTGTTAGGGGACTGTAGGGGAGAGATGAATTAGTCGCTCGAATTTTGGAGTAATCTGTGGGATTATACAGGATTCGGGCGAATTTTGGTATTTGGGTGGATTCGTCGTTGCTTTGCTTTGATTGAAGATGCAGGTCATCAAGACCGCAGTGGGCTGCGCTGCAGGTGTGATTCACGTCGTAGATTGTGCGACGACCGATTGTCAGCCGAACGAAAATGTGGAGGCTCTCCGCATCTTCATGCTCGCCAAGAAAATCGAGTGCCGTCCGGTCTGGAAGCCAATGCACAAGCAACCGGTTTACGCAGGTGCCACAGCCTACACCAATGACGTGGAAACCGCTCTCTTCAAGATCGCTGGCGCAGGAAGACTGTTTCCGAAGATGCGGATTAAGTTTTTTGTTATACTTTTTTAGAGAAATCTTTTGGTTTTATAAGTAAAACCCTTATTTTTGCAGAAAATTATTCCCCTTAGATGAAAAAGGCTAAGGCTCGCCACCTCTCGGGGTGGCTTAATTTTTTTTAAAAAGATAGAGTATGGAGAAGCAGCAGAAAGTTATCGTCTACGTGGACGGGTTTAATTTCTATTACGGCCTTCGCAGTGATCGTCGTTGGAAACAGTACTATTGGTTAGATGTGGTCAAGCTGTTTGAAAGGTTTATGCGGCCGGACCAGGAACTGATAGCTGTCAAATACTTCTCTGCGCGTCCGACGAATGATTCCCAAAAAAACGCTCGCCAGTATGCGTTCTTTCAGGCAAACAAGGAGAATCCAAAGTTCCAGTTGATTCTTGGCAAGTATCTGAGCAAGGACATTACCTGTTTCCGCTGCGGCAATATCATCCATACGCATGAAGAGAAAGAGACAGATGCTCGCATTGTGACGCAGATTGTGGCAGACGCCTATGAGAAGAACTGTGATGTGGCTATTGTTGTTTCGGCAGACAGCGATATGATTCCGGCCGTTGAGTTGGCCAAGGCTGCCGGGCAGAGAGTTTATATCTATTTCCCGCCCAATCACTATTCCAGCAATTTGTCCGCATTGGCAAACGGGAAGCCAATAATGATGGCTCGTTATGAGAGTCGTTTCAGGCAGAGCCTTCTTCCGGATGTTGTTCATCTGGTTGCCCAGAATTACGACCTGTCTATACCTGCTAAATGGAAAAGCTTTCAGCCTGTTAGATAGACTTCCCATTCTTCATTTATCTCGCTGATTGCGTGAATGAAAATCCCTTCGGAATCCTCGACGTGCGGGTCCGCTTCACGAACGGGATGGAGTTGTCGCAGAGTGAAGGCTATCTTAGGGACTGTCGTGAAATAGCCAAAAAGTTTTAGACTTTTCTAACGAATTGATTGATAAAGTGCTAGGAATTTCGTAACTTTGAAAAAGGGAAAAGAATTCCCCCAACCACCGTCGAAAGTGAGAAATTGGGGGAATCGCAAAATTAATCTGCATGTCAAAAGTACGAAATTTTTCCGAAATAGCGCCAAACATTGCGTTTCCGGAGTTCAATTTTTACGAGCTCTACTATTCAACTTTCGAAAAGAGCGAATTGGGCAGGATAAAGAAGTTGCTTCCTCTCCGCGAGGTGGCAGAGAACTTCGGTCTGGTAAGGAAAAGCATGAGGCCGAAGCTTGGGCGCAAGTCGTTCTTCACGCCTGAAGGGAAAGTGGCCCTGATGTTCCTGAAGATGTACACGGGACTCAGCTGTCCGAAACTGCTGGAACAGCTGAACGGCAACATCCACTACCAGATATTCTGCGACGTGATAATAGATCCGACACGCCCATTGACAAACTACAAGCTGTTGGACGACATAATGATGGAACTTGCAGGGAAGTTGAAGATACAACAGCTTCAGGGCATACTCGCCGACAAGTGGAGACCGTACATGGAGAATCTGGACACGATGTGCACAGATGCTACGTGCTATGAGAGCGAGATGCGTTATCCGACTGACGCGAAGCTGCTGTGGGAAGGGATTGAGAAGAGCTATGCGACGATGCGCGAGTTGAGCAGCAGACTGGGAATCCATCGTCCCCGAACAAAGTTCCTTGACGTGCAGAAGGCGAACCTGACATACAGGAAACAGCGCAAGCACAGCAGGAGCCAGACAAGGAAGATTATACGCAGGCTGCTTGACCTGCTCGGCAAGATACTGAAGGAGATACGTGAGATTGTGAGAGACCATGAGAATGCAGAGAAATTGTTGACTGTCAGAGAGAAAAGTGATCTGGAAATCATCACGAGGATGTACCGCCAGCAGAAGAACCACTTCCTGAACAATGACAGCAGGGAAAGCATCCCCAACAGGATAGTGAGTCTCAGCAAGCCACATTTGAGA